>MDSY01020968.1_pt1 | contig 31941 bp, 31 predicted proteins | sample 811131 | NCBI WGS metagenome assembly MDSY01 (sample SAMN05326643, study PRJNA326480) | marine metagenome | isolation source: seawater | place: Atlantic Ocean: South West | collected 2010 | reverse complement strand
GTGGAAGTGCGGTAACGCATGTAGCTGACCAGTACTAATAGCTCAATTGGCTTGATTTATGCACTGAAAAAAATTTTTGTATTAAGATTAAAAAACCCTAGTAATTATTGACTAGGGTTTTTTTTATATTGACTGTTCAAATATTGAACACTATGCTGTTCAAAAAATGAACGTATGGAAAATAAACAAGATCTTTTTGAAATATTAAGAAAAATTAGAAATAAACCAGAGTCATCCCAAAGAGAGTTGGCGAAAGAATTAGGTTTTAGTCTAGGCAAACTAAATTATTGTTTAAAAGAATTACAAAAAAAAGGTTTTGTTAAAATTCAGAATTTTTCTCAAAAAAAAAATAAAGTTATGTATTTTAAAAAATATATTCTTACTCAAAAAGGAATTAAATATCGTGTCGAACTAACATTAAAGTTTATGAATAGAAAAATGAAAGAATATGATCAATTAAAAAAAGAAATTTCAAAAGACAAGATTATAAATTTATGAAAAATTTAGTTTCAATAGTTATAAGAACTAAAAATGAGGAAAAATGGATAGAAAGTTGCTTAAAATCTGTATTTAATCAAAATTATAAAAATTTTGAGGTAATACTTGTTGATAACGAGTCCACAGACAATACAGTTAAAATAGCAAAAAATTATAAAATAAAAATTATAGAAATATCAAAATTTAAACCAGGACTTGCGATCAACGAAGGTATTAGAAAATCAAAAGGAAAAATTATAGTATGTCTTTCAGGACATTGTATTCCAGTAAATCAAAGTTGGTTAAAAAATTTAATAAATGATCTTGATAAAAAAAATATAGCCGGAGTATACGGCAGGCAAGAACCATTATCTTTCAGTAGCGATCTAGACAAAAGAGATCTAATAAATACTTTTGGATTAGATAAAAAAGTTCAAGTTAATGATACTTTTTTTCACAATGCGAATAGTGCCTTTAGAAAGAATATTTGGAAAAAATTTCCTTTTGATGAACACGTAACAAATATTGAAGACAGAGTATGGGGGCAGAAAGTAATTGAGAATGGTTTTAAAATTGTTTATGAGCCAAAAGCCAGTGTATATCATTATCATGGTATACATCATAATCAAAATCCAGAGAGAGCAAAAAACGTAGTAAGAATTTTAGACGGTTTAAAATCTACTTCGACTAAAAAAAATTTAAAATTTAAAAAAAAATTGAATATAGCTGCAATAATACCTTTGAGAGGAAAAACTAAATTTTTTAAAAATACATCTTTATTAGAAAAAACAGTTAAATCAGCAAAAAAATCAAATCTTGTAAACGATATTTATGTTGTTACCGATGATGATGAAACTATTAAACTATCAAAAAAAATTGGGGCTAAAGTACCTTTTAAAAGACCGAAAAATCTTTCAGAGGAATATATTCTGATCAACGATATATTGAAGTATTCGATTGAAAAATTAGAAAATATTAAAAAATATGATCTTATAGTTTGTTTAGAGGAAACTTATCCCTTTAGAAAAAAAACTTTAATAGATGCTATGATTAATAAGTTGATTAAAGAGGATCTCGACTCAGTTTTTGCTGGAAAACTTGAGCAGAAAAGTATTTGGATAAAAAATAATAAAGAAACTAAAATTGTAACTGAGGGTTTTATGCCAAGAGATTTGAAAGAGGAAAAAGCAATTATTAGCCTCTTTGGACTTTGTTTTATTAGTTATCCAGAAATTATAAAGACCGGAGATTTATTTTCAGGAAAAACAGGAATTTATCAAATAAATGATCCTATCAGTCATTTAGAAATTAGAGACAATGAAAATTTACAAATATATAAGGATTTATTGGTCGTTAATGATGAAAAAAAATTTTAAGGTTGCTTTTGTAGGTTGTGGAAGAGTTGCACATCATTATCTCAAAATGATTAAGCAAATTAGAAATATCAATATTCAAATAGATGCTGTTTGTGATATTGAGAAAAAAAAAGCGATAAAATTTTCAAAAAAAATAAATTCAAAACCGTATTTTAATTTAAAAAAAATGCTCAAAGAAATCAAAGTGGACTTAATAATAATTTTAACACCCTCTGGGATGCATTATGATCATTCTAATCTTGCATTAGATTATGGTTTTCATGTATTAGTTGAAAAACCAATTTGTTTATTAATTACAGATGCAAAAAAACTTTATAAAAAGGCAAAAGATAAAAAGTTAGTTTTAAGTGTTGGATTCCAAAATAGGTATAATAAAGCAATAGTTTATTTAAAAAAAGCGGTTGAAAAAAAGTTATTTGGCAAGATAGTTTCTATATCAGTAGTGCTGAGGTGGTGTAGATTTCAAAGTTATTACTCTGATAATTGGCATGGAACTTGGAAATTTGATGGTGGAGTAATTAATCAACAAGCCATTCATCACATTGATGCTCTAAATTATATTTTTGGTCCAATAAAAAAAGTTTCATCTTTTATTTCAAAAAGGCTTAACAAATTAGAAGCAGAAGACACCTGCGTTTCAATTATAGAGCTAAGAGACGGAGCATTATGTACTTTAGAGGCAACAACCGCTGCACGTCCAAAAGATTTTGAAGCATCTATTACTGTAGTAGGTGAAAAAGGAATTGCAAAAGTTGGAGGTATTGGATTAAATAAAATCGATGATTGGCAAATATTTAAAAATAAAATTAATATAAAAAAAATAAAAAAAAATAATTCTGAAAAATTTGATAATGGATATGGAATTAGCCATAAAAAAATTATTCCTTTATATTTAAATCAGACTCAAAATAAAATAAAAAATTATGACTCTGTAATTCAATCAATATCTACTTTGAAATTAATACATAGTATTTATTCAAGTAGTGAAAGATCAAAAGTAGTCCAAATATCATCAAATTTAAATTCTAGAAAGTTAGGAAGATAAAATGAAATTAGAAAATAAATTTCCAGGAAAAGATATTTCAGAGGAAGATATTAAGACCAAATTTCCTTTGGTAGCGAAGAAGAACAGAAATCATAAAAGTAAATTTAAAATAAGTGGAGTGGAATTTGGATCAAAATTAATACCAATTTTTGCTGGTCCTAATATGATTGAGTCTGAAAAACTAATATTAAATTGTGCAAAAAACCTAAAAAAAGCTGGCGCTCATTTCTTGAGAGGTGGAGCCTTCAAACCTTTAACTTTTCCTTATAGAAGTGAAAAATATACCGAGACAAGAGAAGATGGAATTAAATGGCTTAAAATGGCAAAACAAGAGTTTGGTATCCCTGTAATTACAGAAATAATGGAAGAAAAGTATTTAGATTTAATTTGTGAAACTACAGATATTCTACAAATAGGCTCAAGAAATATGCAAAACTTTCCCCTTTTAACGGAATGTGCAAAAAGTGGAAAGCCGATAATGCTTAAAAGGCATTATGGAGCATCTCTCAGGGACTGGTTAGGAGCTGCAGAATATCTAATGGTTGAGGGAAATCATAAAATAATACTTTGTGAGAGAGGTGTCACTGTACCTCACACACACAGATCAACTTCAAGATTTTTGTTAGATTTGCAAGTTTTACCTGCAGCAAAAGATATAACACATTTACCCGTTGTGTCAGACCCTTCACACGCTACTTTTTGGAGACCATGGGTTCATTCGATGGCTCTAGCAAGCGTAGCAGCTGGGGCTGATGGAATTATGTTAGAGGTTCATCCTGATCCAAAAAATGCAGCTGTAGATCCATTACAACCTATAGACTTTAAAGAGTTTAAGAATTTAATAAAAAAAATGCATTCTGTTGCAAAGGCCTCATATAATAGAAAAATATTTTAATGAGTAAAAAAAATTTATTTATTGATAGAAATATAAGCAGGGTCGGAGATTTTGTTGATGATCATGTTACCAAAACTAAAAATCTAAAAGATAATATTCCACCTTTTTCATCTGTTGAGTTTAGTATTAATGGAGCTTGTAATAGAAGATGTGTTTTTTGTCCAAGAGTTAATGAAGCCGATTACCCAAATATATTAAATAATCTAGACATGAACGCGTTTAAAAATTTAATTAAAGATTTAGTTTCTATAAATTATGCTGGCAGATTTTCATTTACAGGTTTTTGCGAACCATTATTAACGAAAAACTTACATGAATATATCTTTGAAATAAAATCTAATTTGCCAAAATCGATTGTAGAAATCGTTTCTAATGGAGATGTCTTAGAAAAAAAAACTGGTCAAAAAGTACTTAAAAATCTTTTTGGAGCGGGGCTTGATAGAATAAGAGTTAGTTTATACGACGGACCTCATCAAATACCAGTTATGAAAAAAATAAGAAGTGAGAGCAAATTAAGCGAAGACCAATTTATGATTAGAGAAAGATTTTTGGGCTCAGAAAAAAGTCATGGAATTACTATTTCAAATAGAGCAGGATCCATAAATTACAAAACTGATCATTTTGAACTGAAGGCTCTTGAAGAGCCACTAAAGCAACCATGTTATTATCCATTCTATAAAGTACTGATTGATCATGATGGTGCTGTGCTTATGTGCTCGAATGATTGGAAAAAAGAAAAAATATATGGGAATATTCTTAAAGATTCATTGCTTAAAATATGGTCAAATAATAAATTTAATGACATAAGAAAAAAATTATCCTGTGGCAATAGAAATTATAAACCATGTAATGTCTGTGATGTAAATGGAACTCTGAATGGACAAAAATCCTTTGATAGATGGTTAGAATATTTTTCTAAAATTGATTAAGTTATGATTAATAAAAAAAATATAGACCGACCTGATTGGACAAAATTAATTAAAAATAAGAAAATTGATTTAACAAAAAATGTTCATCATGATCGTTTGTTAAATGATAAAATTAAAGATGTAATTGCAAGTACAGATTTTTTAGTAAATTATGCGAATGACTATGATCTATATGTCTCTATATGTAATTACTATAAAATTCCAATTAGAGGTACTGCAATTGGATTTGGAGCTACAGATTTAATTTACAGAGTATTAAATTCTATAGAAATTGATTGTTTATACATTGTGAGTCCAAGTTTCATGATGGTAGATGTTTATTGTAAAATGATAGGTATGAAATATAAATTTATAGAGTTAAGTGAAATTAATAATTTAAAAGATGTAAATAATTCAGGTGTCTATTTTGTAAATCCAAATGGTGTGAATGGTGAAGCACATGACTTAAGAGAATATAAAGATAAGTTTAAATGGTTTATCGTTGATGAAGTTTACTCTGATTTTTATGACACTCATTCATTGATTAATGAAATTTCAGACAATACAGTAATTATAAAAAGCATAAGTAAAAGCCTTGGTTTTGCAGGTTTGAGAGTTGGATTTTGTTGTGGATCATTAGAGCTAATTAATGAAGTTCAAAAGTACAGAATGAGTCAAATTACTACATCTATTGCCTCGTTGGTCATTCCAAAAATAATAAATATGACACCTCAAGTTGTGGAGAGGATGTTGGAAACAAAAAATTATTTAGAAAATAAATTTGATTGTAAGAAATCATTATCAAATTATGTGCTATTTAAGAATAAGAATATTTATACTGAGAAATTCGGAGCAAAATTTATTGAGGGCCATTATAGAATGGCATTAGCCGATATGGACACTTTAAATGGATGATATTAATAAATTAATTGATAATAAATTTGAAATTATTGGATTAGAAAAGTTTGCTGTCATTATAGGTTTAAATCCATCTAAGACTGCAAGATCACCTATTTTATGGAATGCAGCATTTAAAGCAAATAATCTTAATTTTTCAATGATACCCATTGATGTTAAAAAAAAAAATTTAGATATGGTTTTAGAAATTTTAAACAAATCGAATAAATTTATAGGTGGATCTGTTACAATACCTTACAAAAGTGATGTTGCTAATATTCTTGGTGAAAATTTAACTGAGGAAGCGAAAAATATTGGAGCAATTAATTGTATATTTAAAAATGAAAAAAATGTAATCATGGGAACTAACACAGACGGCGAAGCATCATTAATTTCATATAAAAAGAATTTTGGAGATATTAATAATAAAAGTATATTGTTATTAGGATTAGGTGGTGCAGGTAAGGCTGTCTTAAATTATTTTTTAAAAGAAATAACACAAGGCAAGATGTATGTATCAACTGTTAATGAAAGTAAATATAAATTTTATGAAAATTTCAAAAATATTAATTTTATTAAATGGAATGAAAAAAGTGAAATACTTGATAAAATTGATATACTAATTAATTGCACAAGCTTAGGTTTTGACAATAATATAGAAAAATCTCCCTTAAAAATTGAAGAATTATCAAAACTAAAAAAAACAACAATTGTGTATGATATTATTTATAATCCAAAAAAAACAAAATTATTAAAATTATCTGAAGAGTTAGGCCTTAAAACTTTAAATGGATTACAAATGAATTTTTTACAAGCAGTTATTGCTTTTAATTACGCAGTAAAACTTAATAATAATGATGTTACTGAACAAGCTATGAAAGGAATAAAATAATATGAATACAATTGCTATTATTATGGCAAGAGGAGGATCAAAAGGTCTTCCTAGAAAAAATATAAAGTTATTAGATGGTAAACCTCTTATTGCCTACACAATTCAACATGCTTTATCATCGAAAGTTTGTGACGACGTTATAGTGAGTACAGAGGATGATGAGATTGCGGAAATATCAAAAAAATATGGTGCTATTGTGCCATTTAAAAGACCAGCAGAATTAGCTGACGATATCACTCCTCCAGAGCCAGTTATCAAACATGCTCTTTTGGAATACGAGAAAATATCTAAAAAAAAATTTGATATAGTTGTTTATTTGCAAGCAACTGACTTATTTAGAACGCCACAAATGATTGCAGAATGTGTTAATACTTTAAAAAACAACACTAAATTTGATACAGTGTTCAGCGCATACAAAACACACAAGCATTTTTGGAGAGAAAATGAGGATGGCACATTTGCTCGACTTACTGAGCCAACTTATGCGGCAAGACAAAAAAGAGGAAAAAAGTCTACTTTTAGAGAGGATCAAGGGCTTGCATCCGCTTTTAGAGCTGATCTTTTGAGGAAACACAATAAGAGAGTTGGAAACAATGTGAAAATTATTGAAAATAACGATTTTAAATCATCAATAGACATTCATAATGAATTCGATTTTTGGTTAGCTGAAACTGTTTACAAAGAATACGTAAAAAAAGACAAAACTAAAAAAAGTTCGAGTTTTCTTGGTAATGACTTAAAAAGCTGGTCACAAAGTATACGAAACGGTTATATAAGATCATTCATTATTTTTGCACTCCATGAGACAGGAGTTTTTAATTTAATGAGAGAAAATAAAGAACTCACAATTGATGAAATTTCGAACAAGTGCAATTTAAATCCAAAACTTTTAAATGGAGTTATGAATTTTTTATATCATTCGGATCAAATTGTATCGAAAAATGAAAATAAATTTGCTTTAACAGAAAAAGGTCATGAATGGCTTTTTACTGACCCTGTATTAGCAATGTCTTTTGGCGCTGTAGGTGCCTATTCTTGCATATTAACAGAGCTTGTTCCATCTTTAAGAAACGAAAAAAAATATGGAATAGATTTTGTAAGAAAGGGGGATTTAATTGCTAAAGGAAGCTATCACACAGGAAAAGGGAATTACCCATGGGTATTAGACAAGATGAGAGAAATGGGTATTAAAAAAGTTGCTGATCTAGGTTGTGGTTCAGCAGATGTCATTATAAATTTATGTAAATCCGATAAAAATCTCAAGGGTGTTGGAATTGATATTTCTAATGATGCCTTGGAAGAAGCAAAAAAACGTATTCAAAATAATGGATTGTCAGAGAGAATAAAACTTTCCCAAGGCGATTTATATAAACCTGAAACCTTTTCAAGTTCAGTTAAAGATGTAGATGCTTTTAATGCGATTATGGTGATGCATGAGTTTCTAAGGGACGGGAAAGAATCTGTAATTCAAATGTTTAAATCAATGAAAAAAGAATTTAAGGGCAAATATTTTTTTCTAGGAGAGTTTGATTGTGTTGAGGATGATGAATATCAAGGAATGAATTACCCAGATAGAATTCATTATCTTTTTTATCAGCATATGATTCATCCATTAACAAATCAAGGTTTAGCCAGAAAAGAAGATTGGTTGGATATTTTTCAAAAGGCTGGAGTTGAAGTTTTAGAAACTAACGATAAACTTAGTTTTAGATTAGTTCAATTTATACTCAAGTTTTAAATTGATGAAAAAAAAAAAGTTAAGTTTTGCTATTATAGGATGTGGTTCTGTTTCTATTGATCATGCTAAAGCTATTATTAAATTGGGACATAAAGTAATTTTTGGATCAACAAAAAAAAAAAATTCTAAAAATTGGAAATTGTTTAAAAAAAAATTTCCATCTACAAATTTTGCAAGTATAGATCAAATTTTGAATAGTAAAAATGTAGATAGAGTAATTACGTGCCTTCCATTAGATGAACAAAAAAAATTTTGTGAAAAAATTTTAAGTTCAAAAAAACCAATATTAATTGAAAAACCACTTCATAATAACGATAAATTATTAAAAAAGATATTTGATAATAAAAAAGTTTTTCTAAAAAACAAAGCAGTTGCTTATAATCGAAGAAATTATGAAGTTGTTAAAATGATTAAAAATAAAATAAAATTAAAAAAGATTAAATTAGTTGAAGTAAACATTTCAGAAAATATTGATTATCTAAAAAAAAAATATAAAAAAAATTTATTAAAAAATTTTTTGCATGTAGGTTCATCTAGTCATATATTTGATTTAATGTATTATCTATTTGGTAATATTAAAATCTTAAAAAAATGGTCTCATGGAAGTATTCAAAAGTTTTCAATTTCTTTAGTTCTTATAACAAATAAAAATTTTCCAATCTTTGTAAAGATTAATCCCTCTGATTTTGAGAATCCTTCAATAAAAATTAGATTTGAGGATAATTACACTTGGTTATTGTCTCCAATTGAAAAATTAACAGTTTACAAAGGTAATAAAATGGTTGAATCAAATAAAAATTTCTTTAAAAAAAGTTATGTTCCTAATTTAGTCTTTTCCAAAAGAGAGCAAAAAAGTTCAAGACCAGGATTCTTAAATCAAACTAAAAATTTTGCTAATCAAAATTTTAATGCTTTGTGTAAACCAATAGAAAATTATAAATTAATAAAATTATTAAATCAAATAACATGAAAAAGTCGTTTTCTACTTTGAGAGAAGCCTACAATTTAGCTAAAAAAAATATTTCAAGAAAAAAATGGAATTGGATGAATTGTGGAAGTGAAAAAGAGTATACATTAAAGGCAAATTTAGATTATTTTAAAAAATTTAGAATAAATCAAAAAATTTTGACAGGCGTACACAATATAAAATTAGAAAAAAATTTTTTAGGAAAAAAAATAAAATTTCCAATGATAATTGCTCCTATGGGATATATGACACAGTACCATAAAAATGGAGAGCTAGATCTTGCTTTAGGTGCTTATAATGCAGGAACGTTTATGTGTTTAAGCGCAGTATCGTCCATAAAAATAGATGAGATTACAAAAAAGGTTAAAAATTTAAATTTAATTTATCAATTTTATTCTCTAAGACCAAAAAACTGGGTTAAGGAAGAATTAAAAAAAATTACAAACTTGGGTGTCAAAGCTATTTGTATAACAGGAGATTCACCGGTCAGAAGTATTAAATACGATATTATTGAGGATAAGCATGATGCTCGAAAACATGGTAAAATTGGACTACCAAGAGCTCCATTGCAACATATGTCAAAATTAAATTGGGATGACATTCGCTGGCTAAAAAAACAAACCAAACTTCCAATTATTATTAAAGGTATTATGAATATTGATGATGCAAAAAAAAGTTTTAAAAATGGTGCAAGTATAATTTGGGTATCTAATCATGGAGGAAGAACTTTAGACTCAGGTATTTCATCGTTAGAAACTTTAATAAAAATTAGAAAAAAATTTAAGAATAAACAGATTATTTTTGATGGAGGAGTAAGAACTGGAACTGATATGTTCAAAGCAATATGTCTTGGAGCAGATATTGTTTCAATTGGAAGACCATCGATATGGGGCCTAATATTGGGGGGATCCAAAGGAGTATCAAAAATATTAAATTTATTTTTTGATGAATTTAAATCAGTTATGGGTTTATCGGGTTGCAAAAATTTAGAAAATGCAAATACAAAATTTTTAATAAAATGAATTTATTTATAATTCATCAATTTCCAGATCTTGATAATTTAGCACCAATAATTAAAACATTATCTACAAAAAAAAAAGTATTAATTCTATCTATTTATCCCGTTTATGAATTTAAAAAATATAAAATATTAAGATTTTTGCTTAAACATAATATTTCATATCTAAGTATTTTATCAATTTCACCAATTTTTAAATTATTTGAAATTTTTTTAAAAATTTTATTTTTGTTACCAAATTTTATAGTTTCTAAACTCGATTTTTTATGGAGATATATTTATTATAATAATTTTGTTTTTAATAGAAAAACGTTTGATAATATTAACACAAAACAAAATATTAGCACAATAAATATAGACGACGCTCTTCCACAAAAATATAAAAAAATAATATCTGTATACGCAAAAGAGAAAAAAATACCTCTTTATCTATTTAAAAATGGAGTAGAAATGAGAAGGTACAATAAAAATGAATTCGAATATTTTGTCGAATGTGATAAAATTATAATTCAGGATAATCATCATAAAGTAGAACAAAATAATTTAATAAATAATAAAATTATTAAATCTTGTCATAGATATTCTAAGCAATGGTTAGATTATTCCGAAGGTGCTTATGATATTAAGATGAAAGATTTTCCAAGTTTAAAAAGTGAGACTAGTAGAAAAACTAGAGTTGTTATGTTTACAACTAACTCAGCAAAAGATCGGTGGGATGAAATTTTTAATTTAATAAGTGATATTAAAAATACCGACGTAAAATTAATTAAAAAACCAAGAGGAATTTTGAAACCACTACATTTGCAAGAAAATAATAATATAAAATTTACCTCGTCTGAACTGATAAATTGGGCAGACATAATTGTTTCGCATGCATCATCAATTTTAATTGAAGCAGCAATTAAGAATAAAAAGATATTATTTTTGGAATATCTAAGTTTGTCGGGCGAAGATCTTATTGTGAATGATTACAATTTTTTCGAAAAAATACATTCAGATAATCAACTTATATCTGCAATTAAAAACTTTAAATTTGAAAAACAAAATAATTTTTTAAGTAAAGAATTTTTTCTATCAAAAGTATTGGGTAAAAGTTATGCTAACAACAACTATTTGGAGAATTTAATAGACAAATTATATAATTAAATTATTAATATTTCTTATAATAATTTACGCTTAAAATTATGTTTAATAATAAAACAATATTGATAACTGGAGGAACAGGTTCGTTTGGAAAAATGTTCGCAAAAATTTTAACAAAAAAATTTAGACCAAAAAAAATTATAATACTTTCAAGAGATGAACTTAAACAAAGTGAGATGCAAAATGAAAAAGAATTTTTAAATAAAAAGAATATTAGATTTTTTATTGGGGATGTAAGAGACTATGAAAGACTAAAAGTTGCTTTTAAAGGTGTTGATTATATTGTTCATGCTGCTGCATTGAAGCAAGTTCCAACTGCTGAATACAACCCAACAGAATGTATTAAAACTAATATTTATGGTGCAGAAAATGTAATTAGAGCCTCAATTGATTGTGGAGTTAAAAAAATAATTGCACTTTCAACTGATAAGGCAGTTAATCCAATAAATCTATATGGTGCAACAAAACTAGCATCTGATAAACTTTTCGTTGCTGCAAATAATCTGACCGGTAAACAAAATACATTATTTTCTGTTGTAAGATACGGTAATGTAGTTGGATCTAGGGGATCAGTTGTACCAGTGTTTAAAAATTTGATTAATAAAAAAAATTATTTTCTTCCAATAACTCATTTAGAAATGACAAGGTTTTGGATAACATTAAGCGAAGGTGTCCAATTTGTAATTAATTCATTTGGATTAATGAGAGGAGGAGAAATTTTTGTACCAAAAATTCCCTCTGTAAAAATAATTGATGTGGCAAAAGCTATGGGTCCAAATTTAAGAAGAAAAATTGTAGGAATAAGATCAGGCGAAAAACTACATGAGCTTCTTTTTTCAAAAGAAGAGTCTTTGAAAGTATTAGAGCATAAAAATTATTATGAAATACTGCCATCTATAAAATTTTTTAATTTATCGAATAAAAAATATAAGAAAAAAAATATGAAAAAAAATAAACCATTTGAATATAGTTCAGATAAAAATAAATTTTTATCTATAAACCAAATAAAAAAAATTAATAAAATCATTGGATTTTAGTGATACCATACAGCACCCAAACAATAGAAAAAGAAGAGATTAAATCTGTAACAGATGTTTTAAAATCTAACTTTCTTACTGGTGGTCCACCAGTTAAAAGATTTGAAGAACTTATATCAAATAAAACAAAATCTAAATTTGCTCTTTCATTTAATAGTGCGACAAGTGCATTACATCTTTCTTGTCTCGCTTTGGGTTTAAAAAAAAATGATTATTTTTGGACTGTTCCAAATACATTTGTTTCTTCAGCTACATGTGGACTTTTATGTGATGCAAAAGTTGATTTTGTAGATATAGATGCATCTTCAAATAATATTTCAGTAAGAGCATTAAAAGATAAATTACATAAAGCAAAAAAAAATAAAAAACTTCCAAAAATAGTAATTCCAGTGCATTTGGCAGGTTTTCCATACAAACAAGATGAAATATGGGAGCTTTCAAAAGAATTTAATTTTAAAATAATAGAAGATGCCTCGCATGCTTTTGGAGCAAGATATAAAAATAATATAATTGGAAATTGTAAGTGGTCAGATATTACGGTTTTTAGTTTTCATCCAGTTAAGATTATTACAACAGCTGAAGGTGGCGCAATTACTACAAATGATAAAGATCTAAAAAAAAAAATATCATTATTAAGGGATAATGGATTAGAGAGAAATTTTAAGAATTTTAAATATAAAAATACAAAGAGATGGTATTACGAACATCAATTGCTTGGTTATAATTATAGGATGAATGACATTCAAGCAAGTTTAGGCATTACTCAAATTAAGAAAGTTAATAAGTTTCATGCTAAAAGAAAAAAAATTGCTAAACTTTACAATAAAAAACTCTCAAAAAATTCAAAAATAAATATTCCAGTTTTTGAAAAATACTTTGATCCAAGTTTACATTTATATGTTGTTAAGATTAAAAATAATAAAAGAGATAAGCTATTAATTAAGTTGAGAAAAAAAGGGATTTATACAAATGTACACTATCTTCCAATTCATTTTCATCCTTTTTTTAAAAAATTAGGTTTTAAATCTGGGCAATATCCAAATTCAGAAAAATATGGGGCTGAAGCTTTAAGTATACCAATTTATCCAAACCTAAAAAACAAAGATCAAAAAAAGGTAATAAAGGAAATTTTAAAAATATTGTAGTCATGATAGCAATTATTCCAGCTAGATCAGGTAGTAAAAGAATAAAAAATAAAAATATTAAAAAATTTAATAAACAACCAATTATTTGTTGGTCTATTAAAGCTGCAATAAATTCAAAATTATTTGAAGAAGTTATCGTTTCAACAGATAGTAAAAAAATCAAAAACATTGCTGAAAAGTATGGTGCAAAAGTTCCCTTTATCAGACCAAAAAATTTATCAGGAGATTTTACGCCTACTAGGGATGTTATAAAACATGCTTTAGATTATTTAAAAAAAAAATATGGAGAATTAAATGATTTTTGTTGTATTTATCCAACAGCTCCACTCCTTGAAAAAAATACTTTAGTTAAATCTTACAAAATCTTTAACAAATTTAATAAAGAAAAATATATTTTTTCAGCTGTTAAGTTTTCTTATCCAGTACAGAGAGGTTTTTATATTACTAATAAAAACAAAATAAAACCAATGTTTAAGAAAAATTTTAAAAAAAGATCACAAGATCTTAAAAATATTTATCATGATGCAGGACAATTTTATATGGGGACAATAAATATGATAAAAAAAAATATTAATATTTTTTCTGATGAAGCTTATCCAATTATTTTAGATGAAAGCTTAGTACAAGATATAGACACAATGACAGATTGGAAAATAGCTGAATTAAAATTTAAAAAAAAGTCTAAGAGTTGAGAACAATACTTTTCAGATTTGATTATGGTCCCAAAATCGGTTTTGGACACTTTTCAAGATGTTCCGTATTAGCTGAAAAATTTATTAAAAGAGGTTACAGATGTATTCTTTTAACCAACAAATATCAAATCAACAAAAAATATAACAAAATCTTTTATAAGATAGTATATCTAAAAAAAATAAATTTTTTTAAAGAAGAAAATCAGATTATAGAAATATATAAAAAATTTAATTGCAAATATCTAATAATTGATAAATTAACTTTTAATTTAAAGTCTCAAAAAATATTAAAAAAAAACAAAATTAAATGGTTACAATTCATTGGTAAAATCAGCTCAAAATGCATTGCTCATCAGATAATTTGTTCAATACCTTATAAAGCAAAAGAAATAAATAAATTTGATAAATTAAATAATCAAAAAATTTTTATTGGAAAAAACTATTCAATTTTAAGAGATCAATTTTTTAAAAAAAAAAAAACCAAAACATTAAAAAAAATTTTAATTTGTTTTGGGGGAGGTGATGATAGAGGATCAATAATATTTATTCTTAAGTCAATAATTCCAAATATTGGAGATTATAATATAAATTTACTGATTGGAGATAATCCCAGATCTAAAAAAATTTATCAATGGATAAAAAATAAAAATTTGAAAAGAAAAATTAAAATTTTAAAAGATAAAAAAAATGTAGCTGATTATATTGATGAATCTCAATTTGCAATCTGTTCTGGTGGAACTATAACTCATGAAATTAATTCCAGAGGAAAAAAAATGATAATTTTATCACTAGTAGAAAATCAGAAATTTCAAGGAAAAAAATGGAAAAATTTTAACAATTACTATTTAGGATCTTTTAGCAAAAACAATTTATTAAAAATCAGAAACAAATTAAAAAATTATTTTAGCATACTAAAAAATAGTAAAGCAACTAAATTTAAAAAAAGAAGTAATAAGTTTTTAGAAAAAATAATTCATAATGCAATTAAAAAATAAAAAAGTTCTAGTATTAGGAGGTGGTTTCGAACAATTGCCGTTAATTAGAATTTTAAAAAAAGAGAACTTTTTTGTTATTCTGATAGATAAGAATATAAATGCTGTTAGTAAAATTTATGCAGATAAATTTTATAACTTTAGCGTAACAGATTTCACTAAAATAATTAAAATATCAAAAAAAAATAAAATTTTTGCAGCTATATCAATTTGTTCAGATCTTGCAGTTCAGCCTTTAAGCAAAATATCAAAAAAACTTAAGATCCCAGGTATTTCTTTAAATTCAGCAATCATCTGTACAAATAAAATTTTTATGAAAAATCATTTTAAAAAAAATAAAATTCCAACTGCAAAATATCACTTATTTAAAGATTTTAAATCAACTAAAAAAATACTTTCAAAGATGAATTTTCCGATTGTTATAAAACCTATAGACTCTTATGGTCAAAAAGGAGTTTTCTTAATAAAAAATTACAAACAATTAAAAATGAAGATTAACCTTTCTAAAAAGAAAAGTAAAAAAAAGAAAATTTTAATTGAAGAATTTATTGATGGAATAGAAATAAATGTTGTTGCAATAGTTAAAAACTATAATGTCAAAATATTAAGTATGTCAAAAAGATCTACTTACAAAGATAAATCATTTGGTATTGCGTATGAACACAAATATCCTTTAGAAATGGAGAGAAAAATAATTAGTCAGATAAAAAATTTATCTATTAGAACAATTAAATCAATCAAAATAAAAAATGGAGTTTTTTATCCCCAAATAATTTACAATAAAAACAAAGGTCCTCACGTAGTAGAAATTGCCGCAAGAGTTCCAGGAGGTTTTATGAGAGAATTAAGCATGTTAGCATCAGGAATAGATCCTATAAAGTTTCAAATTAAATGTGCAACAGGTTTTAAAAAAAATTTTGTAAATAAAAAAAGAGATAAGCCCAAAAAATCAGTTATAATCAAATTCTTAACTAAAAAAAATTTTAATTTTTTAAATCCAAAAATTTATAAAAGAATAGAAAAAGTTAGTAAACTTGAGGGTATTTTTAAAGTTCATATAAATAAATTAAAAAAACTTCCAAAACTAAATAGTTCTTCAGGTAGATTTGGAGCAATAATTGCGTTTGGAAAAGATATTACTGTAACTAATAAATATTGTAATAAAGCCTTTAATGAACTCAAAAAAAAATGATCATTTCTCATAAAAAAAAATTTATATTTGTTAAAACTCAAAAAGTATCAGGTACAAGTATGGAAATAGCTCTTTCCCACTCGCTAGGGAGAAAAGATGTTATTACACCTTTAAATTTAGAAGATGAGGTAATACGATATAAAAAAACTAAAAAATTTCCTCAAAATTATTCGAAAGATTTGAAATTTGAACAGGAATATAAAAATTATATTAGAATGCTTTCAAAAAAAAGAGTTTCAAAAGAACAATTTAATAAGTTAGAAAAAATAATTGAAGATAAAAAAATAAATAACAACATTTTTTTTAATCATATGAAGGCAAAAGATATTAGAAAAAAAGTTGGTAAAAAAATATGGAACAAATATTTTAAATTTTCAATTGATAGAAATCCTTATGACAAGATTATTTCATTTATGTATTTTGCAAATCGTTTCAAAAAAATTAAAAATATTCAAAAGGAAATTCAAAAAACAATTAATTTAAAAAAGTATATTAATTACCCTATTTACACAGAGAAAAAAAAAGTAATTCTAGATTATATAATTAATTATGAAAATTTAAGAAATAATATTAAAAATGTAGAAAATAAAATTAGAATACCTATTCTTAAACATTATGTGCATACAAAAAATTATACAAGAAAAACGAAAAAAAAACTTAAGTATTTTTTTAATAAAAGACAATCAGATAAAATTTTTATGGATTGTAATGAAGAATTTAAAATAATGAAATTTAAAAAACTTTATGAATAAAATTTTTAAAAAGAAAGTTTTTTTTATAGCAGAAATATCAGGAAACCACGATCAAAATTTTAAAAAAGCCAAGAAAATTATAAAAGAAATATCAAAGACAGGAGCGGACGCTATAAAGTTTCAAACCTTTCAGCCAGATGAAATTACCCTAGACTCAAATAGGAGTTATTTTAAAATAAATGAAAAAAAAAGCATATGGAGTGGTAAAAAATTATACAATCTTTATAAAAAATCAGCAATGCCTTGGGAATGGCAAGAGGAATTATTTCATTATTCAAAAAAACTAGGTTTAATTCCTTTTAGTACACCTTTTGGGTTAAAGTCACTAAATTTTTTGAAAAAACTTAAATCCCCAATGTATAAAGTTGCATCACTAGAAAATTCACATTATCCTCTTTTGAGAGAAATAGTAAAAACTCAAAAACCAATTATCTTATCTACTGGTTCTGCAACATTAAAAGAAATCGAAGATTCAGTTAAATATATAAGAAAGCTAGGTTGTAAGAAATTAGTTTTATTAAAATGTACAAGTGTCTATCCAGCCAAATTTGAAGATCTTAATTTGAATGGAATTAAAACCTTAAAAAGAAAGTTTAATTGTAAAATTGGATTTTCTGATCATTCAAGAGGAATTGTTGGATCAATGGCAGCCATTGCTGTTGGTGCAGAAGTAATAGAAAAGCACGTAAAGTTATTTAAGAATGACAAGTCAATTGATGCAAAATTTTCTATAACACCTAATGAAATGAAGGAATTGATATTAAATGCAAACTTAATAAATGCGTCTTTAGGTGATGAAAATAAATTTAGAACCAAAAATGAGAAATATGCATTCAAAAGAAGAAGAAGTATATTTGTTATAAAAGATATAAGATTAAAAGAAAAGTTTACCAATAAAAATATTAATGTCTTAAGACCAAATAAAGGTATTCATCCAAAACATTATTTTAGTATCATAGGAAAAAAATCAAAATTAAATTTAAAAAAAGGTACTCCATTGAAAAAAAAACATATATTTAGTAAATGATTTGTCTTGTAAGTCATGATGTTGGTGGAGCAGAGTTATTAAGTTGCTGGGCAAAACATAAGAAAAAAAAATTTCTTTACTGCATAAAAGGACCAGCATTAAAAGTTTATAAAAAAAATATTAAAGGTTTTAAAAATTCTAGTGCAAGAGATATTAAAAAAAAAATAACAAAAATAATTACAAGCACAAGTAAAATATCAGATCATGAAATAAATTTTTTAAAATATGGAATAAAAAAAAAAATTAAAACAATTTCAATAATTGATCATTGGATAGATTATAAAGTTAGATTTATTAAAAATAAAAAAAAAACGTTACCTGACGAGATATGGGTAACAGATAAATTTGCATATAATATTGCTAAAAAAACATTTAATTTAAAAGTAGTTAAAAAAAAAAATTACTACATCGAAAGCATCGTAAAAGATTATAATAAAAAAAAAAATTTATTTAAAAATAAATTTGTACTTTATTTATCTGGAAGAGGTAATTTAGTTTTAGAAAAAAAAAGAATTTTATATTTCTTAAAATTTAAGAGAATTTTTGAACAAAAAAAACTTAAAATTTTAATAAAACTTCATCCATCAGAAAATAAAAAAAAATACAATTGGCTTAAAAAAACTTTTCCCAGAGATATCATTCTTGATAGCAAGTCAAGTTTAAAAGATTTATTATTAAAATCCAAATATGTAATCGGTTGTAATTCTATGGCAATGGTAGCGGGTATTTTTTTAGGAAAGAAAGTTTTTGATGCCCTTCCACCAAATGATGAAAAAAACAAGTTACCATTTAGACAAATTAAAAAATTAAAATTTGTTAAATAAAATGAAAAAAATTCAAACAATTATAATTGGTTTAGGGAAAGCTGGTTTTGGTAATATCAAAGATTACAGATTTTATAGATCACACAGTTATACAATTTTTAGATTAAAAAGTTTTAATTTAATCGGTGCTATTGAAAAAAAAAAACCTTTAAGACTAAAATTTAAAAAAAAATATAATATAGAAGCTTATAAAAATATTTATGCAATTAAAAAAAAAGTAGATTTAGTAATAGTAGCAACAAATACTAAAAATCATTATAAATGTTTAAAAGATGTTCTAAAATATTTAAAACCAAAATATATACTTTGTGAAAAACCATTTACAGATGATTATTATTTGGCAAAAAAAATACACGATTATTGCAAAAAAAATAATATTAACTTATTTGTAAATTATGTAAGAAGATGCTTACCATCGCTTTCAAATTTCAAAAAGATATTAAATAAAAAAAGTAATCAAAATTATGTGAATATTCTCTACCCAAAAGGTGTATTAAATAATGGGTCACATTTTATAGATTTATGTATTTTTGTTTTTGGGAAAATTAAAACTGTTGAAATAGGAAAAAAAGTAAATAAATTTGACAAAGATTTTAACATTGACTTTAAATTAAGATTTAAAAATGCTGAGGTAGATTTTTCTGCACACCATAAAAATAAAGATAGTAGAATTTCTATAGTGTCTAAAAAATTAAGCCTAGATTGGGAAAAGGGTAAAAAAATCAAAGTTGTTTTAGATAAAAAATCTAATAAAAAAAAGTTTATTGAAAGTGGAATGAAAAGTTATCAATATTATGTTATGAAACAGTTTTTAAAAAAAATAAAAAACCAGAAAAATTCTATTTGTAATTCGTCTGAAGCACTTAAAACATTAGAAGTTATTAAAAAATTAAAGAACGCAACGTGAAAAAATTCAAAAAATTCAATTCCATAGGAAGGGAAGAACTAAATATAGCAACAAAAATAATTAAAAGTGGAAAATTATCAGAATTCCTTGCAAAAAAGGGAAAATTTTTCAACGGTGGCTATTATGTAAAAAGATTTGAAAAATCTATAGAAAAATATTTTAAAGTGAAGCATGCTATAGTTGTTAACTCTTGGACCTCAGGATTAATAACTATTATTGGTGCTCTAAATATTAAAAAAGGGGATGAAGTAATACTTAGTCCATGGACAATGTCAGCGTGCGCGGCATCAATTATTCATTGGGGCGCTATTCCAGTTTTTTGTGATGTTGAAAAGGAAACTTTTTGTATTGATCCAAATGAAATAAAAAAAAAAATTACAAAAAAAACAAAAGCAATTATGGCGATAGACATTTTTGGATATCCCGCAAATATAAAAAAAATTAAAAAAGTAATTAACAAAAGAAAAATTAAAATTATTTCAGATAGTGCTCAGTCAATAGGAGCTTTAAATTATAAAAAATTTGCGGGCACAGACTCTGATATAGGTGGTTTTAGTCTTAATTATCACAAGCATATCAATACAGGCGAAGGTGGAATTATTGTAACAAACAATAAAAAATTTTCTGAAAACTGTCGAAGAATCAGAAATCATGCAGAGGCAATAATTGATAAAAAAGAAACAAAAAAAAATATCGATTTAATTGGATTTAATTTTAGATTAACGGAGTTACAAGCTGGAATTGGTATAGAGCAACTTAAAAAACTTAAATCAATAGTTAAAAAAAAACAAGACAATGCAAACTACCTAACAAATAAATTAAAAAAACTTAAAGGACTAATTTTACCAAAAATGGCAAAAGGTATTACACATGCTTTTTACATGTACCCGATGAGATTAGATACAAGTATAATCAAGATTAATAAAAAAAAAATCTTCAAATTAATAATTAAAGAAAACTTACCAATCGCAGATAAATATGCAAATATATCAACACTACCAGCAATAAGAAAAAAAGCTTTTAGAAAAAATAATTTTAAGAATATTAATCAATTAAATAATCAAGAATATCTTGGTTTAAAAATGTGGGCTTATGATTTTAGCAAAAAAGATTTGGATTTTATTGCACTTAAAATGGAAAAAATTTGGAAGAAACTTAAAATAAATTAAATGGCTCTTTACGTAAATAAAAAAAAATCTATTAGACTAGTAAAATTTAATAAAAACCATATTTCAAAAAATTATTTAAAATGGCTGAATAACAAAGAAGTAAAAAATAATAGAAACAGATTTTCAAAACATACTTATCCTACAGCAATTAAATATTTTAACAAAAATAAAAAATCTAATACTTTATTTGTTGCAATTGAAATATTTAATGGAGATGGATTTGTCCATATTGGCAACACACTTTTGATTGTAGATGAACATAATAAAAGAGGCCATCTATCAATCATAATTGGTGAAAACTCTATGAAAAATAAAGGTATAGGCTATATAGTCTGGAAAAAAATGATAGAGATTGCTTTTAAAAGATTTAATTGCAGATTAGTTGTAGCTGGCACAATGAAATCAAATAAGGCCATGTTTAAAATATTTAAAAAATGCTGCATGAAAGTAATTAAAATGCCAAATTATTTTTATTTGAATAAAAAAAATGATGATTTGATAATGGCATATCTTTTTAAAGATAAAAATTGACTACTATAAAATGAAAATCAATTATATTTAATCCAATCATTGAATGATAAAATTGCTTTCTACATTTAAAGATTATTTATATTCAATAAAATTTATTAAACACAATAAAAAAGTGTTTAAAAAAAAAGATAGAAATACAAAAAACATAATACTTGTAGAGATAAATTCACTTCATTCCTCTATTATAGCTTATTCTTATTTAGCGAATTTTTTATCTGACTACTATGATGCAAATATTCATGCTTATAAATTCAATGTCCAAAAAAAAATTTTGTATAAAATTTATAATTTTATTAATTTAAAAAATATCATAAATTATTCTAAAATTTACAAATCTTTTGGTGTAAATAGAATATTTGAAAACAATCTAACTTTTGACGAAAAACAGCAATCAATGCTGATATCAGACAAAATATATAAATCATTAAAAACCAAAAAAAATGTTTTGGATATTATAATTGATGGTATTGAAATCGGTGACTTATTATATGATTCATTTTTAAAAAAATATAATGAAGCAACCATTGATATTAAAGAAGAAAAATTTAAAAATTTTTTATTTCATTTCATCGAGATTTATTTTTTTTGGAAAAAATACCTAGAAAATAATAATGTAAAAGCGTTAATTGTTTCACATTGTGTATATCACCAAGCTTTGCCGTTAAGATTAGCTATTTCAAAAAATATTCCTTCATTTCAAGCTTCAGCAGCTTATATTTATAGATTAAGCAAAAATCAAAAGTTTGCCTACAAAGAATATTTTGATTACAAAAAAGAATTCCTAAAATTGCCTGAATATAAAAAAATAGATGGAATAAGAGAAGCAAAACATAGACTTCAACAGAGGTTTTCAGGCAAAGTTGGTATAGATTTGAGGTACTCAAAAAAATCCGCATATGGAAAATTTCTAAATACTCGATTATTAAAAAATAATGATAAGATTAAAATTCTTATAGCTACTCACTGTTTTTCAGACAGTCCACACAGTTTTGGAGAACTTTTATTTCCAGATTTTTATGAGTGGATAAACTTTCTTGGCAAATTATCAGCAAAAAGAGATTATGACTGGTATTTGAAAACTCATCCTGATTTTATTCAATCAACAAGAAATCGTATTAAGTCGTTCGTAAAAAAATATGATAGGTTTGAATTATTACCAGCTGAAGCATCGCATTTGCAAATTATAGATGAAGGTATTAATTTTGTTTTGACATGTCATGGTACTATTGGTCACGAATATGCAGCAAAAGGAAAAACTGTTATTAATGCCTCATTAAATAATCCTCATATTTCTTATAATTTCAATATTCACCCTAAAAATATTCAAGAGTATGAAAATTTGCTTTTAAACTTAAAAAACATCAATTTCTCTTTTGATAAGAAAGAAGTTTACGAATTTTATTATATGAAATATATAAACGAAAAAGCTAATTGGCTTTTTAAAAATCATAATGAGTTAATAAAAAATATTGGATATTACGCGCAGTTTAATCCTGTCATTTATAAAATTTTTTTAGATCAGTTTAGTGAAGATAGACACAATGAAGTATTAAAATCATTAAAAAATTTCATCAATGGAAATGATTATTTATTTATACCACCAGATTAATTCTATTTTAAAAAACTAAATTACCTTTTTTATTTCATTGCAAATCATAATAACACTGTCAATATTCATTTCTGGATATATCGGAAGAGAAAAAATCCCTTTCGACATTTTTTCACTTACAGGTAAGCTCGCGTAGTAAGAATCAACAAATTTTTTATATGGTTTCATTTTATGTAGTGGTAGTGGATAATGAATTACAATATTAATATTTTTTTTCTTTAAGTGATTAATAATTATATTTCTTGATGGATGGTAAACTACAAATAAGTGAAAAACATGTAAACAACTTTTATTAATAATTGGAAGAATTAACCCAGTATCTTTCAATTCTTTAAAATAAATTTTAGCAATATCATTTCTTTTTTTAATAAATTTCTTTGTCATAGGCAATTTTAAATTAAGTATGGATGATTGAATTTCATCTAATCTGGAATTTATACCATCCTCTACTGAATAATATTTATTGAAAAATTTATTTTTTTTTGTTTTTTCAAAACCGTAAAACCTAATTCTTTTTACTTTTTCGTCAATTTTTTTTGATTTTGAAACCACAAGCCCACCATCTCCATAGGCTCCTAAAATTTTTGTAGGATAAAATGAAAAACACCCTACATCTCCAAATGAGCCAACATATTTACCTTTATATTTGGCTCCTTGGGCTTGAGCACAGTCTTCGATAACATTTATTTTATATTTTTTTGCTATCTGGCAAATTTTGTCCATTTGACAAGATTGCCCATACAAATGAACAGGGATTATAGCTTTCGTTTTTTTATTTATATTTCTTTCAATTAAATTAGGGTTTATAAGATAGTCTTTACCAATATCGACAAATTTTATCTTTGCACCTACCGACTTTATCGCTGATGCTGTTGGCACACAAGTATTTGCAACTGTTATTACCTCATCTCCTTTTTTAATCCCTAAAGATTTTAGTGCGATAATTAGTGCATCGGTTCCACTGCCAACGGCTGAAGCATTTTTAAAGTTATACATTTTAGAAAAATTTTTTTCGAATTTTTTCAATTCTTCACCAAAAAAAATATCTCCTTTTGATAGTACACTATTAATTTTTTTAAAAAGAGGTTTTTTTAATGATCTGAACTCTTTATCAAAATTCCAAAAAGGTATCATTTCTAAATTTCAACGTGTGAAAACCACTTTCCACCACGCTCCAAAAATTTTGTTTCTTTTTTTAATATTTCGTTTTTATGATTCCAGGCAAATAAATAAGCAATATCTGGAGATCTACTTTGGAACTCTGAAGCGGAAACGATTGGAATATGCATTCCAGGTGAGTATTTTCCAATTTTTTGTTTTGTTGTATCACAAATAAAATCAATGACTGTTGTATTAATTCCACAATAATTTAATATTGTAGTACTTTTAGAAGTTGCGGCATATCCACAAATTATTTTTTTTTCTTTTTTGAATTGATTTAACTGATCTAAGGTTTTTTTTTTAGACTCTTCACAATTTAATTTAAATTCAAAACATGACTTTATATTATCGTAATTAAGTTTATTTTCTTTTTCTGTATATTTTTTTACTGAACCTTTTATCTCATTTTTACCTTTCCTAGCTACAACATATCTCATAGATCCACCATGTGTGTTTTGAGGAATTACATCAATGAGATCAAAATCAAAAAGATTAAATATTTTTTTTACTGAATTTACAGAAAAAATAAAAATATGTTCATCATATATCTGATCATAAGACGTTTTATCAAACATTGACCCAAGGTAAGGTTCTTCAAATATAAAAAAACCTTTATTAGATAAAAGTATATCAACAGTTTCAATCGTGTCTGGTAAATTTGGAATATGACAAATGACATTTGAAGCACAAATTACATCAGTATTTCCTTTAAATTTGTTTATTTTATCTACTTCTTTTTTACAAAAAAAAGAGTTTATTGTTTTAATTCCATTATCGTTTGCAAGCTTAGCAATAGTTTCTGACGGTTCAAAACCTAAAAAATCCACAGATGTACTTTTAAAGTTGGTAAGTAAAGTTCCATCATTTGAGCCAATTTCAATTAATTTGGAATCTTCATGTAAAAAATTTTTTTTGATCCAATTAGCGTATTCAGAAAAATGTTTAATCATCGCTCTGGATGAGCTTGTATAAAATGGATAATCAATGTTAAACATTTTTTCAGGTTTAGGGTGGTTTCCTAATTGTAAAAGTGATAGATTTTCGTTGAAACACACATTCATTTCAAAAAAAAATTCATTATCAAATTGATCTTTGGTTATAAAACCATTTGCAAGCGGCATCTTTCCAAAAGACATAAAAGGATCTAACTTTGAATTAGTAATTTTACAATTCATCAACTATATTTTTAATAAATTTAGAGTAGATTTTATTTGTTTTGATATATTACCCTTATATTTAAAGCCATGTTTCATTATTTTTTCACAATTAACTTCATAGGATAACTGGTTCATAATCTTATTACTCGTAAAAATTATTTTCTTTTTTTTACTAAACTTACTTATTATATCCAAAATTTTTTTAACAGTAGTATTGCAAGTTGCAACATTATAAATCTCACCGTCAAATATATTTTTCTTTATCACAAAAATAATTACTCTAAATGCATCTATAATGTCCAAATATGGTCTTTTTTGGTTAAAGCTGCTTCTCCAGACAGTTATTGATTCTCCAATTGAACTTTGCCAACAAAATTTATTTACTGCAGTATGAAATCTCATTCCTTTAGAAATACCAAAAATAGTTCCAAACCTAAATATAATCAATTTCAATTTTTTTTTTTTATATAGTTTTCTCAAAAAATTTTCCTCTTTAATTTTACATACAGCATAAGGACTTTGTGGTTTTAAAGTATTTCTTTTATTATTCTCATACATTATTTTATCAGCTGATCCATACACACTTGTTGATGAGATATAAATGAGTTTAGTATTTTTTTTAATACAATAATTAGCAATGTTTTTTGTGGCATTATAATTGTTAAATGTTATTTTTTTTTTTATTTTAAAGCTTTCTGCGGCATTAGTAATTGCTGCCAAATGTAAAATAATATCATTTTTTTTTAAAATTTTATTGAAATTAAAATTTGTTACATCTTTATTAATGAATGTAATTTTATTGTTTTTGGGATTTTGAATATTAAATAGTGAACAATACCTATTAGTTATTAAATTATCAACTAAAATTATCTTACTAAATTTTTTGGTTTTTAAAAATTCAGCCAAAAAAAAAGATCCTAAATGACCTAGAGCACCTGTGATTATTAATTTCATTGTATAGATTACAATTTACATAAAAAAATTTTAAACACAATAAATAAACACAATAAATATGATATTAATTGTTAAGATAATTTTTTTTTAGTATCATTTAAATATTAAAAGTATTATAGAACGATTATTTGATAATATGAAAAATAACAATTACTCATCTAATAAAATAATAATTACTGGCAGTGAAGGCGGTTTTGCAAAAAATCTAAAAAAATATTTATATGGAAAAAAAATACATTATTTAAGTCACACTCAAATTGATATTTTAAATTTAAAACAAATAAAAAAATGTTTAGATAAATATAAACCTGATATATTTATTCATCTTGCTGCAGTTTCTAGACCTATGGCTATTCATGATGAGGATATTTCACATAGTATAGAGACTAATATAATAGGCACTGCTAATGTTGTGAAGGCATGCTCGGAAAAAAATATTAAGTTAATTTATATGTCAACTGCATATGTATATCCTGGCAATAAAGGAAATTATAAAGAGAATGACGGTGTTTTACCTTTTAATAATTATGGATGGTCAAAGTTAGGTGGTGAAGCGTCTGTACAAATGTATAAAAACTCTCTTATTTTAAGACCCTCAATGACCGAATATCCCTTTTTACACCAAAAAGCTTTCAAAGATGCAAAAGCTAATTTTTTGTACAGAGAAGAAGTTGCTCAACTTGTTCCAAAATTATTAAATGAAAAAGGAGTCATAAATATTGGCGGTAAAAATGAGACAATTTTTGAATTTGCAAAAAAAAGTAATAAAAAAGTTAAACCTATTTCAGTTAAAGTTTCACCAAATTTTCCAATTAATAGTTGTGTAAATATTTTAAAGTTAAAAAAAATTTTAAATAAAAAAAATTCAATTTATAAAGAGTTGAATGTAAGTTTAAAATCCAAAGTAAGCAAAACTTCTAAAATTATAAAAGCTGCTGGCCCATCTATATCAAATTTAGAAATTGAAATCGTTAATGACATGATGAGAAATGGTTGGGAAAATTATAGTTATGTTGAAAAATTTGAGAAGGAATTTGCAAGATTTCATAATAGAAAATTTGCCTTAATGGTGCCCTCATGCACGCTAGCCATTCATTTATTGTTAAAAACTCTACGAATTGGGCCTGGAGACGAAGTTATTGTTCCAGAAACAACATGGACTGCTTCAGTAGCGCCAGTGGTAGAGGTTGGAGCGAAACCAGTTTTTGTAGATATCAAAGAGGATACGTGGTGCATTGATGAGAGCAAAATACAAAAAAAAATAAACAGTAAAACAAGAGCAATTATATTTGTAGATCTTTATGGAAATTTTCCAGATATTTATAAATTAAAAAAAATAGCAAAACGAAATAATATTTTTCTTATTGAGGATGCTGCAGAAGCTTTAGGATCAATTATTAATGGAATAAGAGCTGGCAAGTTCGGAATTGGAAGTGTACACAGTTTTCATAGAACAAAAACAATTACATCAGGAGAAGGGGGAATGTTATTGATTGATAATTTAAAGATTTACAAAAGAGCGAAATTTTTAAGAGACCTTGGAAGATCAAATTCAGATCCATATATTGCTGAAGAAGCAAGTCTAAAATATATGCCTTCAAACTTTCAAGCATCTTTAGCTTATGGTCAATTTAAAAGAATAAATAATCTTTTACATATAAAAAAAAATGCATTTAATTTGTATAAAAAATATCTAACCGAATATGGAATTAGTTTTCAAATTAATAATAATAACAAAAAAATTGTAAATGGTTGTTGGGCAACAACTATTGTATATGACAGAAAATACAAAATATCTTCTGCACAAGTTATAAAAAATTTATCCAAAAAAAAGATACCTTCAAGAACTTTTTTTCATCCACTTACCTCTCAAAGAGCATATAAAAGATTTTCAAATACTAAAAAAAATGCTGTCAGTTATGAAATTTATAAAAGAGGCATCACACTTCCGTGTCATTACAATCTAACCGAAATAGATATTAAAAAAATATGCTTCGAACTATCAGCCATTTTAAATAAAAATTAGATATCATTTTTTTGCTATTAAATATCCTTTTGGTTGAGTTGAAAATAAAAGTTTATTAAATATATTTAAATCTATTTTAAATTTGTTAGGATTCTTTTTCATAAAATAGTTTAGAGCTGTTCCTGGATTATTATTTGGCCCCCATTTTCTAGGTCTATGTTTTTGTTTTGGAATGTTATTTACAATGGTATCTCCACATATTAAATATTGATTTTTCTTTACAAATCTAGAATAAATTTCCAATTCTTTCAAAACGTGATCATGGGTATGATCAGAGTCTAAGATTACAAGAACTCTCTTAGAATTTTTTATAATTGATTTAACTTTTTTAATCACATTTTTTTCAACACTGCTTCCTTTTATTAATTCAATTTTTTTACTAATTTTTTTATGTTTATTTAAATTTTGTCTTATTTTTTTTGGAATAAAAATGTCAATCCCTATTACTTTTTTTCCACCAATATAATCAAGTAGTAATGAATTAAATAAAAGGCTTCCTCCCCAGGCGACCCCAGTTTCAATTATATATTGTGGTTTAGTTCTCCAAATAATTTCTTGCAGTATAAAAATATCCTCGGGTAAATTCAAAATTGGCTCGCCAAGCCATGAGGTTTGATGAAGCCATCGGTATTTATCTGCCTTTATTAAAACATCTAATGCCTTCTTGCAAAGAATTTGATCTTTTTTCATTTTCACAGCTGATATTTTGTTTAAATTCAAAAACTGTTTTTTTGAAATAATTTTATTTTTCATTTCTATTTAATTTATAATATCTATTGAACTTTTTGGTTTATTTTTTTTCATTTTAGCTAAGTATTTCTTATATGAAATTTGGTTCTAAATTTATTAGAAATAAGGTTTAAAAAAAGCTTCAAAATATAACAAATAATTAAACAAGAGTGAAAATTTGATAAATTTTTGTAAAATATATTTTTTTTAAAATTAAAAATAAATTTTAACTGATTAAAAAGATTTTTTGATTTATCTCTTTTTAAAAGTTGAAATATTGAATACATAAACCAACGATTAAAAAAAAAAATGTTCTTTTCAAATTTTTTGTTTTCAATAATATTCTCAAAATTTTTTAGATAAATTTTTATAAAGTCAATTTTAGCTGAATAAAAAGCGTTAAAATCAGCTTTCTGGCTTAGTGAGTCTTGATGTTCTCTAAATATAGATAAAGTTTCTGGAGACCATGCAATACTTCCGTGTTTTGAAAGAATTAAGGGGATCATTGTATCACTAAATGGCCCATATGAATCACCCAATTTTTTTATTCCATTAATTTTTTTCAAATACTCTGTTTTTAGTAATCCGTAACATCCTATACAGTTAATTTTTCTTTGTAAATATAAACTATGAAACCTCTCTAGTTCATAAATATCAAAATTGTAATTATCTTTATTTATAAATTCCTCCTCATTAATAATTTTTTTCTTTGCAAAATTTGAGTAAACTGCAACAATATTATTTTTAAAGTTTTTTTCTAAGAAATTCATTTTAGAAGCTAAAAAATCTGGATGTAAAACATCATCATCAGCAAGCCAAGTAAACCAGGGAGTTTGTGCAAGACGGAGAAGTTGATTCATATTTTTTTCTTCTCCTAAATTTTTTTTATTATTTATAATTGTTATTCTTTCATCAATCTCAAAATTGAACGAATTTTTTGAAATAGGAAATTCAGGACTATCATTTGAAATAATTATTTTATAATTTTGATAAGTTTGATTTAATATTGATAAAATTGATTGATTCAGAAATTTAATTCGATTTTTGTATGTCGTAACACCAATTGTAACGCTATTCATATTCTTATATTTATAAAATTTAAAAAAATGACCTTAAATAAATTTTATTTTTTTTTAAATTCGTAAATTTTTGTTTGTGAAAAACCTTTAATAAGTGATTGATCTAATTTCCATCCTATTAAATTTAACTTGTCACTATAATGTAATTTACTTTTATTTTGTTTATTAATTAATGCATTAATTACTCTTGAAACGAAATAAAATGTAGAAGTGAAATCATGAATATTAACTAATTTAATATTTTTAAATTTTTTTTTTTTAATAACATTATCGGAAAAATATAAATTATGCCAAGGTGGGGAAATTTTATTAAGGCCAAATTTAATTCTGTGTTGATTGATATTGTTTTGATCTGTTATTGAACATTCGCACGATAATATTTTACCATTTTTATTTAATAATTTTCCTAAATTATCTAAAATTTTTAATTGTACATTTTTTGAAAGAATATTAATTATTGATCTTTTTGTAATTATATAATCAAATTTAAAATCTAATTTTTTTTTTAACTCTAAAATATTTCTCATATCTAAGGTATAGTAATTTATTGAGTTATCTTTATTTTTTTTATTCGCTACAGAAATCATTTCTTTGCTAAAATCTATACCTATGCATTTAACTAATTTATTTTTTTTAACTAATTTTTGCAAAAACGATCCTGTACCACAACCAACATCTAAAATTTTTTTTTTCCGTTTAGGAATAAAGGAAATAAGCATATTGGTTTCACATATATCTAAATAAGGATCATTGGAACCTGCAATTACTTTGTGTTTAGCTCTCGAACTCCAAAAGTTTAATGAATTTTTTTTCATAATTTTTAGACTTATACGTTAATCTCAATTTTTTGTTAAATTAAATTTAATTGTTGAAATATGTAGATTTTTTGAACATAGTATCCTCTTATTGTGCGAAAATTAGATTTTATTCATTAATATTTTATTAGATTTAAAGACAGCTTTTAAATATGGCAATTAAAATTTTTTTATATTTTTAAATTGTTTATAGTGATAATTTTAAGATAAAATAATGTTTAAAACTTTAAATCTTTCAAAATTCTCCAATATAAACGGTTTTCTTACAGTCGCAGAGTTTAAAACACTAAATTTTAAAATTAAGCGAGTATTTTCAATAACTGCTCCCAAAAACTCAGTAAGAGGCAAACATGCTCATAAAAAATGTAGGCAGATATTTTTCTGCCCAAAAGGGAAAATTGAAGTGACCTTATTTGATGGATTAAATAGAAAAAAAATAAATTTATCTAAAACATCTAAAGCTATATTAATTCCAGAAAAAATTTGGGTAGAATTAAAATTTTTGAAAAATGATAGTTTTTTTATCGCACTTTGTGATCAATTTTTTCAAGAAAAAGATTATATTAGAAGTTTCCATAAGTTTAAAAAAAAATGACTAAAATTTAGTAATGAAAATTTTAGAAAAAATAAAAAATTATAAAAAATTAGATATAAGATGGAAATTGAAAACATTGAGCAAATATTTAAAATTTGAACTTTATCCTTCAAAACATCCATCAAATTTTGTTGAAAAATTAAATTATAAAATAATATTTAGTTTAATTTTAAAAAAAAAAATTCAGAACTT
>MDSY01010504.1_pt1 | contig 31942 bp, 24 predicted proteins | sample 811131 | NCBI WGS metagenome assembly MDSY01 (sample SAMN05326643, study PRJNA326480) | marine metagenome | isolation source: seawater | place: Atlantic Ocean: South West | collected 2010 | reverse complement strand
CGAAACTTACATATATGTCTGCGTGGACAACACTTGTAAATTCCCAGTTAATTCAATTGAAGAGGCAATTAAATTAATAGAATAGTTGTTATAAGTTAATAAGTAATTTCTTGAAATTTTCTCGATAACTTCCCCCTATTTTATAAGGTTTCTTGTTGATGTAAGCACAATTTCCGTCAATAACATCAATTTTATCGATAGCTACTGTACTAGATCTATGTATTCTAATAAATTTTGATTGAGGCAAAGATTCTGTAAACGAGGTTAAGGTAGTATGTACAACAAATGAGGAATTTTTGGTGATTATTTTTATATAATCTTTTAAACTTTCAATAATTAAAATATCGTTATAATTTATTTTTACATCTATCTTATTAACTCTGATAAACATAAAATCTAATTGTATTTTTTCAGACTTCTTTTTCATCTGGTTTAAATATTCATAAATTTTAATTGTCGCCTTTTCAAATCTTTCAAAAGCAAAAGGCTTTAGTAAGTAATCACTCACATTTAAATCATAACCTTCCAAGGCATACTCAGAATGTGCGCTAGTGATAATTGTATGAGGAGGGTCTTGTAATTTTTTTAAAAAACTAATTCCATCAATAAATGGCATGTTAATATCTAAAAACATCAAATCAACTTTATTTTTTTTTAAAAAAGGCAAAGACTCGTTGCAGTTTGAAAAAGATCCAATAGAATTAAGATAGTCTGTTTTATTGATAAAATTTTCTATAATTTTAACCGCTAAGGGCTCGTCGTCTAAAATAACACAATTTATCATGTTTTTAATTTTACTTTAAGCTCTGCAATATATTTATTTTTTTCTTTAAAAGTGTTTAATGTATAATTCTCCTTTCCATAATTGAGTTCTAATCTTTTTCTGATATTAGAAAGCCCTATCCCCCCCATTTGCTCTTTAATTTTTTTTTGAGGTTGGGTAAAGGAGTTTTCAACCTTAAATATTAAAAATTTATTTTTCACTAAAACGGAAACACTTATAAAACTATTTTTTAAAGAATGTCTTGCCCCATGTTTAAAGGCATTTTCTACTAACGGGATTAACAATAAAGGCTTGATTTTTGTCTTTTTAATTTCTCCAATAATTTTAAATTTTATTTTTAAGTCATCTTTATATCTTAGTTTTTCAATCTCAATATAATCTTTGATATGAGTTATTTCATTTTCTAGAGTTTGGAATTTTTTACCAGTTTCATATAAAAAATATTTCATTAAATCTGATAATTTTAAAATAAGATCTGGGGCTTTATCTGATTTATCAATAGTTAAGGAATATAAATTATTTAAAGTATTGAAAAAGAAATGAGGCTGAATTTGAGATTTTAGATATTTCAGCTCATTTTCAAGATACATTTTATTTGTATTTGCCAGTAAATCTCTTTGTTTTGTCCAGTCAATTATTAATTTTATTGCAGTTACAAAAGTAATGACGTAAACTTCCCCAAGAACAGTCTGAATGCAATAATCAAACGTAATTTGGGATGTTACCTCTGTATATTCTGGCAGTACGTCCTCGCTCAAAAGATAATAGGTTAATTCAAATTTTAATAATAAAGCAATTCCTAAGCTTAATACAAGTAAACTAAAAAAATCAAAAACCTTTCCATTAAATAATTTGGGAAGAAAAATAAACACAAAAAGATTACACAATATTATGTGTATTGGAAATCCAATTAAGTTAGATTTAAAAGAGTAAATGTAATCTTGATAGAAAACACCCCATCTTAGAACATTAAAAGAAAAATAAGTGATCCAAAAGATTATATGATACCTTAAAGGAATTGATGAAATTTGATGATAGGTGGGGTTTACAGTAAATAATTTTTTAATTCTGCTCACTTAATCTCTGTTTTTTCTAAAAATATAAAATCTAAAAATGATTATTCAACTAAGCTAGTTTAAAAGCACTATGATTTAATATTAATTATTACTAATTTAAAAAAATCAATTATATAAGTCTTTAATTATGAGAGTATTTAAAAAAACATTCCTAACTTTTATATTTATCCATTTTTTTGGATTTATCTCTTGCGACTTATCAAATGATAAAATCCCTCCTAATATTATTTTTATTTTAACTGATGATCTTGGTTTTAAAGATTTGAGCTCCTATGGCTCAACTACAATAAATACCCCAAACCTTGATAAGTTAGCCAATCAAGGAGCTTTATTAAACTCATACTATTCAACCCAAGCTGTGTGTTCTGCCTCTAGAGCATCTATTTTGACCGGTAGCTATTCAAATAGAATAGGATTTAGTGGCGCATTGGGGCCAAACTCAAAAACAGGAATAAATCCAAATGAATTATTATTATCAGAAATGTTAAAGGAAAACCTATATAAAACAGCTATTTATGGTAAGTGGCATTTAGGTGATAATAAAAAGTTTTTCCCTACTAGACATGGGTTTGATGATTTTTATGGAATTTTATATTCCAATGACATGTGGCCATATCATCCGGAAAGACCCGATAGCTATCCTGACCTTATGTTATATGAAAACGAAAACCCTATTGAGGTTTTGACCGATCAATCCAATTTAACTATGGATATAACCTCTAAAAGTGTAAAATTCATTAATGAAAATAAAGAAAATCCTTTTTTCCTATACATAGCTCATCCACAACCTCACGTTCCTTTATTTGCTTCTTCAAAGTTTAACGGAAAATCTGAAAATGGATTATATGCTGATGTAATTGAGGAAATTGACTACTCATTAGAAAAGATAATGGAAGCACTAAAAGAAAATGACTTAGATAAAAATACAATTGTTGTTTTCACATCTGATAATGGACCTTGGCTTTCTTATGGGAGACATGCAGGTTCCACAGGAATTTATAGAGAGGGAAAAGGGACAACTTGGGAAGGAGGTCAGAGGGTCCCTGCAATAGTTTGGTATCCTAAAGAAATAAAACCTAATACTGTGATTTCAACTCCTCTGATGGGAATAGATTGGCTTCCTACTTTTGCTAGAGTAACTGATTCAAAACTTTCAGAAAACAAAATAGACGGGAAAAATATATGGGGCATATTAACTAATGAAAGTGAAGAGAACCCACACGAAGCGCTTTTTTTCTATTACCATACCAATAGTCTCCACGGGGTGAGATATGGGGATTGGAAAATGTATTTTCCTCATAGTTATAGAACCTTAAACGGTAGAAATGGCAGAGACGATGGTTACCCAATTAAATACGAATACAAAGACTTAAAAGAAATAGAACTTTACAATCTATCAAAGGACCCTTCGGAAACTAACGATGTTTACAGTGAATATCCAGATATCGTAAAAGAAATAAAGAACCTAGCGGACATTAAAAGAACAGAAATTGGGGACGATTTAAAAAATATTAAAGGAACAGAAAACAGGCCTATTGGAGTTATTGATTAAATACTGTCTGATTTATCTTGAGGCAACATAAAAACATAAAACCTCTGTTTTAAGTTATATTTAAAATTATGAATAAAAGAAGAACATTTATTAAAAACTCAATTTTAGGTGGTGTTGGAGCAACAGCATTATTAAATTGTGAAACTTCAAAAGAAATTAACTCTAAGGCTACATATCCTAGAATAATTTCAACATGGAGTCACGGACTACCTGCAAACAAAGAGGCCTGGGATCGATTAATCGAGGGGCAATCAGGGCTGTCAGCTGTAGAAGCTGGAGTAAAAATACCTGAATTAGATCCAAATGTAAGATCGGTTGGATATGGTGGGTATCCAGATAGAGAGGGAAAGGTTACTCTGGATGCTTGTATAATGGATAAAAATAATGATTGTGGTTCGGTAAGCTTTTTACAAAATATAAAACACCCTATCTCTGTAGCTAAGTTAGTAATGGAAGAGACTCCACATATTATGTTGTCAGGGAAAGGCGCTTATGATTTCGCAATTTCAAAAGGGTTTAAAAAAGAAAATCTTTTGACAGAAGCTTCAAAAAAAGATTGGATTGCTTGGAAAAAAGAGTCCAAATACAAACCGGTCATTAATTTAGAAAATCACGATACAATTAGCATGCTTTTGATTGATAATAATGGAGATTTATGTGGAGCGTGTACAACAAGTGGTGCAGCATGGAAAATGCATGGAAGAGTCGGTGATTCCCCAATTATAGGAGCAGGTTTATTTTTAGACAACGAGATTGGTGCCGCCGCCGCTACAGGACTAGGAGAAGCTGTGATAAGAACTTCGGGAAGCGCTATGGTAGTGGAATTAATGAGGCAAGGACATTCTCCTTTGAATGCATGTAAAAAAATAGTAGACAGAATTTCTAAGATTCATAAATCTGGACCTGACTGGGAATATTTACAAGTAGGATTTATTGCAATGAATAAAAAAGGGGAATATGCCGGTTACAGTTTAAGAAAAGGATTTAATTATGCTGTTTGTGATTCTTCAAATCAAAACTTACTTTTAGATGCAAAACACGCTATTTAATTTATTAAATGTTTGAAATTTTAAAATATTTAGGAAAATTTCATCCGGTAATTCTTCATTTGCCCATAGGCGCTCTGTACTTCACCTTTTGTTTAGCAATTGTAGAGAGATTTTTTAAAGATAATTTTTCTGTTCCTATTAGAATTGGATTAGTATTTTCATTTGTATTTGCGGTAATTTCTTGTCTTCTAGGGTATTTCCTCTCTCTTGGTGGTGAATATGGGGAGGAAATTCTAAACATACACATGTGGCTAGGAATTACTACGGCAATTTTTAATGGAATTCTTTTATGGGCTCACAAGCAATCAATACATAAAAAGCACTTTATTTCTTTTTTTGGAATCACCATAATTCTTTTGAGCATTACTGGGCATTTTGGAGGCACAATGACTCATGGAGAAGATTTTTTAAAGCCCCCTAAAATTAAAAATCAATTGGTATTTAACATTAAAGACAGTATTAATCTCTATGGTGAAGTTATTAGGCCTGTTTTAGACAACAAATGTGTTAAATGCCACAACCCATCTAAATCAAAAGGTGGACTTTTAATGAATACCAGGGAGGGTTTATTAAAGGGAGGAAGTTCAGGAAATATATTTTTTGCTAATAATTCACTCCAAAGTCACTTGTATAGCTATTTAGTTCTTCCTCTGGATGATGAATTGCATATGCCGCCAAAAGGGAATAGCCAGTTAAAGAAACATGAAATAGAGTTGATTAAGTATTGGATAGATACTGGAGCTGAGTTTGAACGTTTTGATGAAACAAAAGAGTCAAACGAAGTTTTAGTCTCCAATTTGGTGTCATTTTTCCCAAAACCAATAGCAATAGCTCCTCCTCCCTCATATAGTAATTTAGAAAAGTTACAAAACTTAAACTTTAGAATTGAAAGAAATAGCAATGAGAATAATTTTATTGAGGCTAAATTTTTAGGAGAAGATATCCAAACAAAACACTTAAATGCATTACTAAAAATTAAACACCAATTAATCAAGCTGGATCTTAGCAATACAAATTTAAATGATCGACAAATTTCTAAAATCAAGAAATTAGAAAAGCTAAAATATTTAAAAATAAATAATACAGGAATTACAGATAAAGGCCTTATTTCAATTAATAAATCAATTGAGAGTCTGAACCTAAACAATACACTGATTAGTTATAATGGGCTCAAGTCTTTTTTAGAAAGTTCAGAGATTAAGAACGTTTATCTATGGAATACTAAAATTAAACCCGATCAAGAAAGTTTATTAGAAGATCAATTTTCCGCTAATTTAAACTTTGGAATAAAAGACTTTTCCTCCGACATGCCACTACTTCAGCCAGTAATTATGACAGAGCAAACACTTTTTACCGACTCCATATTAGTGAAGTTTTATAAACCTCTTGGAAACCCTGAAATTAGATACACCACAGATGGTAAAGAGCCAGACTCTTTGTCTAATTTATATTCTAAACCTTTTTTTATCAATAAAAGTTTGACTCTTAAAGCAACATCCTTTAAAAAAGGGTCGGAAAAAAGCAAACCTATTTCTGTTGATTATTTTGAGACTGGAGGAACTTTTTCAAAATACAATCTAAAGGCCTCACCTTCAAAGACTTATTCGAACCCAGAAAAATTATTTGACAGAATTTTAGGGACAATAAATTTTAGAGAAGGCAACTGGAATGGATTTATTAAAGAGAAAGATGTTGAATACGGATCTCCAAATCCTGGAGACATGATAGTTGAAATTAATATGCCCAAGGGAAATAAAATTAACGCCATTGGAATTAATGCATTAACATCAGTAAATGACTACATAACTTATCCCAAAAGAATAGAGTTATATGACATTAGTTCTGGAAAAGAGATTTTACTTTCTTTTAAAAATGTTGCCAGTGAAGGCCTTTCTACAGCCCCTACCACAAAGATGTTTATTATGCCATTAAACAAAAAAAATACCAATAAAATAAAATTGATTGTGAAAAGTAATAAAAGTCTGCCCAAAGGTCATCCTGCTCAGGGGGAATACGCTTGGCTTTTTGTAAGTGAGATAATAGGACTACTATAATTTTTCTCATAATCAATTGATTTACATTATTTTATAGCACTGTATGTTAATTTTTTATTGATCATGAACAGATGAGAAAACCCTAATATTAATCGAATAAATTTACGAGTTGGTCGAAATATCTAATAAAAAAAACCAATCTGTTAAAAAAGTGTTAATTAATTTATTAAATTAGCATTGATTTAAACAAAAACAATTTAACATATGAAAACAAAATTCTTAAGAATTGTGTCTTCTTTTCTATTGGTGTTTGCCTTCGGTTTTACCGTTCAAGCCCAATCGATTAGTGGTACAGTAACAGATGAAAATGGTGTGCCTTTACCAGGTGCTACTGTTTTAGTTCAAGGAACTTCAAATGGGGTTTCCACTGATTTTGATGGTAATTATTCAATCAATGCTACAAGCGGGGATACTCTTGTTTTTAGTTTTGTTGGGTACGGTTCTCAATCAGTAGTTGTGGGATCTTCTGCAACTGTGAATGCTGAACTTTCACCAGACAATGCTTTAGAAGAAGTAGTTGTTACATCTCTTGGTATTAAAAGAAATGTAAAAGCCTTAGGTTACTCTTTAACTCAGGTTGATGGTGCTGAACTTAGTGCTAACAAAACTTCCAACGCTATTAATGCGCTTCAGGGTAAAGTTGCCGGAGTTATGGTTACTGGATCTGCAATGGGTGCAAAAGGCTCAAGTAGAGTTGTAATTAGAGGATCTAGTTCCTTAACTGGAAATAACCAACCTCTTTATGTTGTTGATGGGATTACTATCAACAACACTAACTTAGGTGCTGCCGGAGTTTGGGGTGGTGCTGATTATGGGGATGGTATCTCAAGCATTAACCCAGATGAAATTGAATCTGTTACAGTACTTAAAGGTGGAGCTGCTGCTGCCCTTTATGGTTCAAGAGCTTCCAATGGTGTTATCATTATTAATACCAAAACTGGAGCAGGTGCTGAAGGAATTGGAGTAGAATTTAATAGTTCTATGCAGTTTGATTCGGTTAACTTAGACTTAAGAGATACTCAAACTATATACGGTCAAGGTCGAGACTTTGATAAACTTTCTGACAATATAGATAATTACCAAGCTTGGGGTCCAAGAATGGATGGGAGTATGATTACCCAGTGGGATGGTGTATCTAGAGAATATTCCTTGCAACAAAGCGCATTAGATGCTTTTTACAGTACTGGAGAAACATATACTAATACAGTGGCTGTTTCTACTTCAAACGAATCTTCAAACACTCGTTTTTCTATGACCAATATGGCTAATAGTGATATTGTTCCAAACTCTACATTGGAAAGAAATTCTTTTGGTCTAAACAATTCAAATAAATTTGGAGATAAAATTACTGTTGATGTCAATATGAAATATATTATGGAAGGGCAAGAGGGAAATCCTCAAATGTCAGATTCTCCAGGTAATGGTAACTTCTCTGTTAACTTATTTGCTCCATCACTTAATGTTATGGATATGATGGGTGCAGGTGGTTTAGGTAGAAATGCAGACTTAACTGAATTTAGGATTAGTGATAGTACTTATTCTCAAAACCCTTGGTTTGCAGCTTACAATTATATTAATTCTTCTGAAAAAGAAAGATTCATCGGAGCTATTAATGCTAGATGGGAAATTGCAGATTTCTTATACGTAAGAGGAAGAGTGGGAGGAGATAGATACAATCTTTTAAAGCAAAATATGACTCCTTGGGGAACTGCTTATCAAATGAAAGGATCTATGAACGAAAATTCTTCTACATTCAAACAATACGATGCAGACATGTTTATTGGAACAGACAATCTAAAATTAGCAGACGACGTTTCTTTGACTGCTTTTGTTGGTATTGGAACTAACAACCAAAAATATGAAGCATATGGTGTATCGGGATCAGATTTTATTGTTCCATTTTTACTTAACGTAAAAAACACGAAGAATCAAGGAAGTAGTTATAACTTTTGGGAAAAGCAAATAAACTCAGCATACGGTTCTACTGAAATAGGGTTTATGGATTATGCTTACTTGACATTAACGGCTAGAAATGACTGGTTCTCTACTTTGTCTTTGAAAAACAAAAAAGCACCTAATAATGACTTGTATACTTCTGCCTCTTTATCGCTAGTGCTTTCAGATGCTTTAGATTTAGGAGATGCAGTTTCTTTCTTGAAACTTAGAGCAGGTTACTCTCAAGTTGCTGGTGGAGCGGATAGCCCATATGCACTTAGTTTATCTTATGGTATTTACGGACAAGGTCACTTAGGAGCTTCACTTGGTAATATTAGTGGAGGTACTATTCCTAACTCAGAAATCACACCATTTGAAAAGAATGAAACAGAGTTTGGTATGGACTTAAGATTATTTGACAACAGATTTTCTATTGATGCTACTTACTACGACAACGAAACTCTTGGAGATATAGTTGGTGTTAGTGCCTCTGCAACATCAGGTTTTGGAAGCGCACTTGCAAATCTTGGAAATATATCTAATAGCGGAATTGAATTACTTGTTAAAGGTACTGTGATGCAATCAGATGATTTCGCTTGGGAAGCATCTTTCAATTACACAAATAATACAAGTAAAGTTGTTGCAACAAACGATACTGGTGGAAATATTTCTATGGACGAGCCAAGGTCCAGAAACATAAGAGTAACCCATATTGTCGGTGAAAAGTATGGAGCTTTGTACGGATCCTCTTTCGTAAGAGATGCAAGTGGTTCTATAGTTCACGAAATGGTAAATGGTATTCCTATTCCTCAAGTAGGAGCTAGAAAAATCTTAGGATTTGGTGTTGCTCCAACTCAACTTGGTTTTGGATCTTCTTTTAGGTACAAGGACTTTAATGCTTCTGTATTATTTGAAGGAAAATCAGGAGGTCAGATTTATTCTGGTTCCAATGCTTATTTAAAAAGAAATGGACACCACAATATTACAGTTCCAGCTGGAGGTCGTGAGGGTGGATTTATTCCAACAGGTGTGATGGCTGATGGAAGTACAATTACTACTTCAATTCCTGCTGCTCAACAAGAAGACTACTGGAGAAGATCTTATTTAATAGCTGAACAAGATGTAGTAGACTCTGATTACATGAGGCTACGTTCTTTAAGCATTGGATATAACATTCCATCTGATAAATTGGAAGGAACTTTTATTAGTAAAGCTACAATATCACTTATTGGGAGAAACTTATTCTTCTTAAGTAATAGTGTTGACAACGTTGATCCTGAATCTGCATACAATGCAGGTAATTCAGCAGGTTTAGAGTATTTTGCTCTTCCAGTCCCAAGAACAATGGGAATTAATGTAAATCTTAAATTTTAAACTTATATAATTATGAAAAAAATAGTATTAACATTTTTTGCTTTAAGTTTATTTCTTTCCTCTTGTGATTTTGACAAGGGATTTGAGGAAATGAATGTAAATCCAGCAAAAGCATCGCAACTAGAAGTTGCTAACAAGTTTGCATCAGTAGTTTTGCAGACATCCGGAGGGAGATATGAAAACTGGAGAGCCAGTTTGATTTACCAATCAGTAATGATCCAACATTTTTCCTCTAGAGCAGGTTACTGGTCTGGAGATAAATATTTTAGAAATGATGGATACGCTACTTCTCTATGGGATCGTTATTACCCATCAGCTGTTAAAGAAATTGAGGATATCAAAGCTCAGTTAACAGAAGAAGGTAACACTGGATCTGAAATGGGAATGACACGTATTTTAAGAGTATATATTTATTCTAGACTTACCGATCTTCACGGGGATATTCCTTACAGCGAGGCTGGTCAAGGGTACCTAAATGGTGTTTTAAAACCTAAATACGATGCTCAAAAGGATATCTATATGGATTTCTTAAAGGAGCTTGAAGAAGGAGTTGCTCAAATTGGCGCTTCTACTACATTAGGAAAATCAGATTTAGTTTTCCAAGGTGACACTGCTAAGTGGAAAGCTTGGGGTAATTCAATGATGCTTAGATTGGCTTTGAGATTACACAAGGCTGAGCCAGCTACATCTAAAGCTTGGGCTGAAAAAGCTGCAGCTGCAGGACTGATGACATCTAACGATCACATAGCTATGATTGCTCATAGTGATGGACCAGAAGGAATCAACAAAAATGGTCATGGTGAAGTTTTTGATGCAGATGGTAATCCAAGAATGAGTAAGACTTTTGGAGATTGGCTAAAAGACGATCCTAGATTGCCGATATTGTTTTCTAGAAGATCTGATGGAAGTACTGCTATTGCTGATTTAAAAGGAATGCCAAATGGAAGTACTGGAGTAACAGTTCCAGACACGTCTATTTATGCAGAACCTAATAGAAAAGTAATTACAGGAAGAGATGTTCCTATGGTTCTTCAAACTTATGCTGAAGTTAGATTTATGTTAGCTGAAATGGCTGTTAGAGGATGGAATGTTGCAGGAGATGCAAAAACACATTACGAGGCTGGTGTGAAAGCTGCAATGCAAATGTTAAGTGGTATTTATCCTAATGCTGCTGCTATATCAGACACGGATGTTGCTACTTATTTAGCAGCTAAGCCATACGATGCCGCTAAAGGATGGGAAATGATTAGTGAACAATACTGGGCAGCTACTCTGTTAAATGAGTATGAAGCATTTTCTAACTGGAGAAGAACAGGTTTTCCAAAATTAACTCCTACTAATGATCCAGGTAATGTTACTGGTGGAACTATCCCAAGAAGGTTAATATACCCAACAGGTGAAGGTTCTACAAATGCAGATAATTACAATGCTGCAATTGCTAGACAAGGTCCAAATGATTTTACAACTAGAGTTTGGTGGGATAAGCAATAAATAATAAAGTTTAGTTTTTATTATATTTAAGGGGGAATTTAATTCCCCCTTTTTTTTGTCTTTCTATGAAAGTAAAGTTTGTTATCGCGCTTCTGTTATTTCTTAAGATATGTAATGCTCAAAAAACTGTTTTTGAGTTAATAGATCCCGATTATTCAGGAATACATTTTAACAATTATATTGAAGATAAAAAACAGCATAATATTCTGTTATATGCAAATTATTATGGTGGGGCTGGAGTAGGTATTGCAGACTTTAATAACGACGGATTACAAGATATTTATTTGGCAGGAAACCTTGTTGGAGATAAAATATATCGCAATGATGGCGATTTAAAATTTACCGATCTTACAATTGATTCAAAAATTACTGATGATGGTTCTTGGTCATCTGGAGTTTCAATTGCAGATGTTAATCAAGATGGACTCGTAGATATTTATATCAGTAAGGAGTTATACGATGACAACCCTGACTTAAGAAGAAACAAACTTTATATAAATATGGGTAATTTCAAATTTATTGAAGTTGCAGAAAAGTGGGGGGTAGATGTTTCTGCAAGAACCCGGCATGCTGTTTTTTTTGATTATAATAACGACGGACTATTGGATTTATATCTTCTAAATCAACCTCCAAATCCAGGAAGTTATTCAATTTTTTTTGGTGCTGATTTAACTTTGCCAGAGTATTCCTTACAATTATTTAAGAATACTGGAAATAACAGTTTTGTTGATGTTACTAAAGAAGCTGGATTATTTAGAACTGGATTTCCAAATGCAGTAGTTGCATCTGATTTTAATAAAGATGGATTTACTGATTTATATATTGCTAATGATTTTGATGCTCCTGATTTTTATTATATAAATAACAGAGACGGAACCTTTACTTACAATACTGAGAAGTCATTAAAACATACTTCTTTTTATAGTATGGGAGTTGATTCCGCAGATATTAATAATGATGGTTTATTAGATTTGATGGTAGTGGATATGACAGCTGAAGATAATTTTAGATTAAAATCAAATATGAGTGCAATGAACCCTTCTACTTTTCGGAAAGTAGTAAAGGATGGAGGCCACTTTCAGTACATGTTTAATACGCTACAGATTAATAATGGAGACGATACTTTTAGTGACGTAGCGCAATTCACTAATACTTCTTCCACCGATTGGAGCTGGGCGAACTTGATTGCAGACTTTGATAATGATGGACTTAAAGATATTTATGTTACAAATGGTCTTTTAAGAGATATTAGAAATACCGATGCAGATAAAAAGCTTGGTGAATTTGTTGTAAATTTTGCCGATCAATACGTTAAGGATAATCCAAACCAAGGAGATATAGATTTATTAGATATTCTTCCCCTTGATAAGGCTCTTGAAATTGTTCCAAGTGTAAAACTTAAAAATTATTTTTACAAAAATTACGGAAATTTAAATCTCAAAAATGAAACCAAAAAGTGGGGACTTGATCAGCTTTCGTTTTCCAACGGAGCTTCCTATGCAGATTTAGATAATGACGGAGATTTAGAAATTGTAGTTAATAATGTGAATGAAAAAGCATTTTTGTATAAAAACAACTCTAGAGAGTTAAAAAAGAATTCCTATTTAAGAATTTTTTTGAATGATGATGAAAATAAAACTCTTTTAGGGACTAAAGCAGATGTTTATTCCAATGGAAGCCGTCAGTTTTTTGAAACAACAAACGTTAGAGGAATCTATTCAAGTAGTGAAGACGTAATTCATTTTGGACTTGGAAATAATGATAAAATAGACAGTTTGATTGTTACTTGGCCCAATGGATCTATATCAAAATTATTTGATGTTAAAACAAATCAAAACTTAACTTTATACTCTTCCTCAGGTAAAATTTACAAGGATTTAAAGAGTTCCAATAAATTTAAATTCTTTAAAGAAGACAGCTCGAAAATAAATTATACTCACATTGAAAATATATTTGATGATTATCAAAAACAAATTTTACTTCCCCATAAACTTTCAAGATTTGGGCCTGCTATTGCAGTTGCAGATGTAAATAATGATGAACTGGAGGATATATATATTGGAAGTGCTTCTGGAAAAGTATCACAATTATTTCTTCAAACACCAGAAGGAGAATTCATTCTTTCACAGAACCAACCATGGAAATCACACAAGGTATTGGAAGATGTGGATGCTGTTTTTTTTGATTCTGATAACGATGGAGATAAGGATCTATATGTTGTTAGCGGAGGAAATGAATTTGCTCCAGATTCAAGCACATATTTAGATAGATTATACATTAATGATGGTGAGGGTGTTTATACTTTTAATCGTGATTTATTGCCAAGTAATTATAATTCGGGATCTGTAGTTAGAGTAAATGATTTTGATAATGATGGTGATCAAGATATTTTTATAGCAACTAGAATGATTCCGTGGAATTATCCAGAACCAGCATCAAGTCATTTACTGGTTAACAATAATGGGAAGTTTTCTAATTACTATGATCCAAATAATAGTTTTAAAGATTTAGGATTAGTTACAGATGGAGTATGGTCAGATTATGATTTAGATGGAGATAAAGATCTTTTTGTTGTAGGAGAATGGATGCCATTGACACTAATAAAAAATGAAAAAGGAATTTTCAAAAAACAAAAATTAAATAATAGCTGTGATGAAGTTTACGGATGGTGGTATTCAATTGAAGCAAGTGATTTAAATGGAGATGGAAGAGAAGATTTAGTGCTAGGTAATTTAGGGGAAAATTATAAATATAAAGCTAGTAAAGAAGAACCTTTTGAAGTTTTTTATGATGATTTTGATGCAAATGGAGTAAAGGACATTGTTCTTGCTTATTATAATTATGGGATTCAATTTCCACTAAGAGGATTTTCATGCTCTTCTCAGCAAATACCGGAATTAAAAAGTAAGATTAAAAAATATGATTTATTTGCTTCTTTAGACGTACAAGATGTTTATGGGGAAGTTAATTTAGAAAAGGCCTTAAGGTTGCAGGCAAATTCATTTCAGAGTACAGTTCTTTTAAATGAAAACGGAAACTTTACAAACAAGCCTCTTCCCTTTGAGGCCCAGCTTTCTTCAATTAATGATTTTATAGTTGAGGATTATAATCAAGATGGAATTAAAGATATTTTGGCTGTTGGAAATTTATATAATGCAGAAATAGAAACTCCAAGAAATGATGGAAGTAACGGAATATTATTAATTGGAAATGGAGATGGGACTTTTTATAGTAAACTTAGAAAAGACACGGGTTTTTATGCTCCTAGTGATGCAAAAAAAATCATACCAATATCAATTAATAATCAAAAGGGGGTATTAGTAGGAAACAATAATGATTTGTTGCAGTATTTTAAAACTAATAAACCTTAGAACATGAATTTTAAAGTTCTGATTTGTGTTATAACAATTACTTTATTTAGTTGTGCAACCCCACAATACGATGTTATAATTGTAGGCGGAGGTGCAAGTGGAATCACCGCTGCTCTTCAATCATCAAGGCTTGGTTCCAAAACACTTTTAATTGAAAAAACAGATTGGTTAGGAGGAATGTTAACATCAGCAGGTGTTAGTGCATTGGATGGAAATTATAATATGCCTAGTGGATTTATTAATGAGTTTAGAGATAGCTTAGTCTCCTATTATGGGTCCTTAGAAAATTTAAAAACAGGGTGGGTTAGCAATATAATGTTTGAACCATTGGTTGGAAATAAAATTTTAAATTCTATTGCACAAACACAGGATAATTTAGAGATTATTTTTAACTCAAGAGTAAAAAAAATTAATAATAAAAAAGACAATTGGGAGGTAAATTTTGATACGAATAGTAATTCACAAAAAGTCACTTCAAAAATTCTTATAGACGCTACAGAGCTAGGAGATTTAATTCCCATGCTTGATGTCCCTTACTCTGTAGGAATGGACTCTAAAAGTAAGTTTGGTGAAAAAATAGCTCCATTTAAGTCTAATAATATTATTCAAGATTTAACTTATGTTATGATTTTGAAAGATTATGGGAAAGATGTTACTATTAATAAACCTTTAAATTATCAAAGAGAAGAATTTCTGTGTTCTTACGACTCTAATGAATGTTTAAAGTCTGATTTAAAACTTTGGCCTAAAGAAAATTTAATTTCTTACGGAAAACTTCCAAACGGAAAAATTATGATTAATTGGCCAATCAACGGCAATGATTATTATGTTAATTCTATAGAAATGAATGAAGATGAAAGAGCATTTCATTATGAAAAAGCAAAGCAAAAATCTCTTAGATTTTTATACTTTATACAAAATGAATTGAAATACAATAATTTATCTATTGATAAGCAAGAATTCTCAACAGAAGATGGTTTTCCAAAAATACCATACCATAGAGAATCTAGAAGAATTAAAGGAAAAGTTACCTTAAATTTGAATCATATTAAAGCTCCATACTCTCAAAAGAATTCAATTTATAAAACAGGAATTGCGGTGGGGGATTATCCTGTAGACCACCACCATAATGCTCATCCAAAATATAAAGAATTGCCAAAATTAGATTTTTATCCAATACCATCTTACTCTATTCCATTAGGAAGTCTGATCCCAGAAACTGTTAATAATTTTATTGTCATTGAAAAATCTATTTCTGTTTCAAATCTTGTTAATGGAACTACTAGACTTCAGCCAGTTGTAATGCAAATTGGTCAAGCAGCAGCAATTTTATCTTATTTAGCAGTTTCTAGAAATATGAGTATTGATAAAGTTAGCATTAGAGAGGTCCAATTAGAAATTTTAAAAAATAAAGGATACATTCAGCCCTTTGTTGATGTAAATTTTGATCATCCAAATTTTATAAGTTACCAAAAAATAGGAGCTTGTGGTATTTTAAAAGGCAAAGGAATGAATATTGGATGGGAAAATAAGACTTTGTTCCACCCAGAAAATGATTTAAAAATTGAAGATATAAATTTCACCAATTATAATACTTACATGGAATATCCTTTTCCAAAATCATTAACTATATCAAATGTTTTAGATTGGGCAATTCAGATAAATACAAATCAAAAATTAAATTACAATTCAGATATTTTTTGGAAAGAATTAAGTTTAGAAAAAAAAGACTTAAATAGGGCTATTAAAAGAGGCGAGTTTTCTGTAATAATAGACAAATTGTTAGATCCCTTTTCTAACTTCAATATTGATTTTAATGGTGAAATAATTACTAATGATTTATAAATTATTAATTTTACTTAAGTGAAAAAAGAAACATTTCTTTTAATTTTAAGAGTAGGCTTTACTATTATGATCATAGCATACTTTATAAGAATTAAACAAGCAATTAACGATAATAAAAAAGATTCTTTTTCTCAAAAGACACCAATTAATAAGGTTTTAGACTAAGAAGTTTTATATGACAATAAGATTAGCAAAGGATGACGATGTTAAAAGAGTTGTTGAAATCACCAATGCTTGTGCAAATCATATGATTTCTAAAAACATATTTCAGTGGGATGAAAATTACCCCAATAAAGAAGTTTTTGATCAAGATATTACAGATAATACTTTATATATAATTGAAAATATGTCAAAAATTTTAGGTTGTATATGTATTTCTATCAAAATAGATGATGTTTATAAAAACGTCAATTGGTTGACCCCAAATAATAAGAATGTTTTCTTGCACAGGCTAGCTATTCATCCAGATTTTCAAGGACAAGGTTTAGCACTTAAACTAATGGAATATGCAGAAGAATATACGATCAAAAAAGAATATAAATCTATACGTTTAGACACTTTTAGTGGTAATCCAAAAAATAATAAATTTTATAACCTTCAGGGCTATACTAAATTGGAAAAAATTTTTTACAGAAATCAAAGCGATATGCCTTTCTATTGTTATGAAAAGATTTTATAATTTAATCATGTATTTTTGTGTAAAATAGATTTATAATAAACGAAAGATTATCTTTCAATAAATAAGATGAAAAAGACAAATAGCTTTTTTAATATTGAACTAAAAGAAGATAAAAAAATCTATTTTTCATCTGACAATCATCTTGGAGCTCCAAATCATAGCGATAGTTTAGTTAGAGAGAAAAAATTTATTAAATGGTTAGATTCTATTAAAGGAGATGCATCTTCAATTTTTTTACTTGGAGATTTATTTGATTTTTGGTTCGAATATAAAAAGGTAGTTCCTAAAGGATTTATTAGAGTTTTAGGAAAGCTTGCTGAAATATCAGATTCTGGAATTCCAATATATTTCTTTGTTGGGAATCACGATATGTGGATGGATGGATATTTTGAAGAAGAATTAAATATTCAAGTATTTCATAGTCCTCAAAAATTTAGAATAAACAGTAAAAGTTTTTTTATTGGACACGGGGATGGATTAGGGCCTGGTGATAAAGGATTTAAAAGAATGAAAAAAGTTTTTAAAAGTTCAATTTCTAAATTCTTTTTTAGTTGGCTTCATCCAGACTTTGGAGTAAGAATAGCTCAATATTTATCTAATAAGAATAAATTGTTATCTGGAGTTGATGACATTGAGTATAAAGGAGAAGACAAAGAATGGCTAGTACAATATTGTAAGAAAATTTTAATTAAAGAAAAGTTTGAATTCTTTGTTTTTGGACACAGACATCTTCCTTTGGATATTAAAATTTCAGACTTTTCAAAATATATAAATTTGGGAGATTGGATTTCTTATTTTTCTTATGCCGTTTTTGATGGCACTAATTTGGAATTAAAATTTTACAGAGACAAGGTTTAGCAATTTATGATAGAGAAATCAGCCACCACAGCATTAGAAAAAACAATTCTTGTTGGAATAATCACATTAAACCAATCCAAAAAAGTACTAGAAGAGTATTTAGATGAATTAAGTTTTTTAACCTTCACTGCTGGAGGGGAAGTAATTAAAAGATTTACTCAGAAAATGGATTCCCCTGATTCAAAACTTTTTTTAGGAAAAGGAAAAATGGAAGAACTAGCCTCTTATATTAAAAGACAAGAAATAAATTCAGTAATTTTTGACGACGAACTTACCCCGGCTCAACAATTAAATATCGAGAAATTTTTAAAATGTAAAATTATAGATAGAACAGGCCTAATTCTGGATATTTTTGCCCAAAGAGCTAAAACTAGTTATGCAAGGAATCAAGTTGAGCTTGCACAATACCAATATATACTACCAAGACTTAAAGGTCTTTGGACTCATCTAGAAAGACAGAAGGGTGGGATAGGAATGCGTGGACCTGGAGAAACTGAAATAGAGACAGATAGACGAATAGTTAGAAATAAAATCAATTTATTAAAAAAGAAGTTAGTATCAATCGATAAACAAATGTCTACTCAGAGAGGAAATAGAGGTTCTCTGGTTAGAGTTTCTCTTGTTGGATATACTAATGTTGGTAAATCTACATTAATGAATTCTCTTTCTAAAGCTGATATTTTTGCAGAAAACAAGTTATTTGCTACTCTTGATACCACTGTAAGAAAAGTTGTTATTGAAAATATGCCATTTTTACTTACTGATACTGTTGGTTTTATTAGAAAACTTCCAACTCAGCTAGTAGACTCTTTTAAAAGTACTTTGACTGAAATTACAGAATCGGATTTGTTAATTCATGTAATTGATATTTCCCATCCAAATTATGAAGACCACATAAAATCAGTAAATTTTATATTGAGTGAAATTGATGCTCATGAAAAACCCATATTAATGGTGTTTAATAAAATAGATAAATACCTTGAAAATAGTGAAGCAGTCAAAGATAAGTTTGATATTGAATTTGAAGATAAGAGTTTAAAAACACTAAAGTCTACGCTTATAAAAGAATACAAAAACAGATCTTATTTTATTTCAGCATTAAATAAATTTGATATAAATGATTTGAGAAAAGAACTTTATAAAAAGGTTAGAAAAATACACGTCACAAGGTTTCCTTACAATGCTTTTTTGTACCCTGATATTGATTGAAGATCTATATTAAGGCCTACTCCTAATACCTCTCTTATCTGCATTCTTTTAATTTCATTGTCATCATAAACAAATTGAAATATAAGGTTAGTAGATATAAATTCGTTCACTTGCATGGAAATATTTAAAGTATAATCAAAATCAATATTTTTTGGCTTGTCTAAGTAATCAGAGTATAAACTTAACCTGTTCTCTAGTGTAATGTTTTCATATATTTCAGTTTTATAAAAAGAACGAATAGAAGCACCAAGCTCAAATCTACTATTTCCATTATTTTTTACTCCAAAATAGGATTGATTTTCGGCTAAGTTTTTGGTAAAAAATCTATTTACTAATATTAGTTTTCCAGTCATTGGAGCAATATTCACCCACAAGTTTTGATCTTTTTTCCAATATAATCCTACTCCAAGTTGAGTTGTTGCTGGGGAAAAAAATCTTGATTTTTCTGTCCTGTTAGGGTTTCCGTTAGAGTCTTTACCAAAACGATAACCCTTCGCTAGTTGAGTTTGAAAATTGAAAAAACTTGAATAACTCCATTTGCCTATGAAATCATTGTTAAACTTTTTACCAACTACTGAGTTGATTTCAATTCTATCATCAGTTTTTTTTAAAAATTCACTTCCGCTAATTTTATTTAGACCAAAAGCACTTAATATTTTTGTATCCCAAGCCCATCCATTATCATAATAACTTATGTTATAATTTATTTTAAGAGTTCCAGAAATACTGCTTTGACCACCAGAGGTCCAATTACTAAAACTGGATTGATTAACAAGAAAAACTGCTTTACCATTTTTTTTCCAATTAGAATCCACACTAAGGCTATCACTATTTTCTTGTGAAAAAATGAAAGAACAAAAAAATAAAAGTAAAAAGGAATATATAGAATTCAAAATAGAACTAATTAACAGGTTTTTTAAATATTGGAACAGAAGAACATGCTTCTCCAAACATTATTCTTTTGACAATAGGCTGAAGTCTATTGATTAGAAATGAATAGGATGATTTTGGAATAGATTTTTTAGAACAACCTTTGATAATTACAGATTTGTTCTTATAATTAGATAAATCTAAAGAGTAAATTAAATTTCTAATAATTATATGTTCCATTACTTCTAAAGATCCAATGAAATTCTCAATATTATATTCCTTTAATGATTTTGAGATAAGCATATATGCCCAGTCTGGGATAATTGCATCATTGGAGCATTGAATAGAAATAAACATGCCTTTATATTGTTCCCAGTTATGATTTTCAACAGATTTTCTAAAATCATTTTCAATTAAAATTAAATCATTTTTTAGCCAATTTTTTATATCAAAAATAGATCTAGGGTTATTGGGAATTAATAAATCTAAGTCAATAGTTTTTAAACTGCTATTCTCAATTTTATTTATAATATCTCTTCCCATTTATAAAAACCCAAGTTCTAATTTTGCCTCTTCACTCATTAAGTCCCTATTCCAAGGTGGCTCGAAGGTTAATTCCACTTTTGCCTCTTTAACTTCAGGCAAAGACCTTACCTTTTCTTCTACTTCAAGAGGCATAGATTCTGCTACTGGGCAATTAGGAGTAGTTAAGGTCATTATTACTTTTACATGATTGTCTTCATTGACAAAAACATCATAAATCAATCCAAGCTCATAAATATCAACAGGAATTTCTGGATCATAAATTGTTTTTAATGTTTTAACTATTTTTTCTCCTAGTTCGTTTGCATCCATTTTTTTTATTTTTTATTTATTACTGTAAGCAATTGCATAATATTTCATTTGCTTAATCATTGACACTAATCCATTCGCTCTTGTTGGTGAAAGATGTTCTTTTAGCCCAATTTCGTCAATATATTTAAAGTTAGAATTTAAAATATCTGAAGGAGTTTGATTAGAAAAAACCCTAAGCAAAATGGCAGCTATTCCTTTTGTAATTATAGCCTCGCTGTCGGCAGAATAAAAAATTTTTCCATTTTTTAATTCAGCAAAAAGCCATAGTTTGCTTTGGCAACCTTTAATTAGATTAGAATCTATTTTATTTTCTTTATTTATTAACTGAATTGATTTACCAAGCTCAATCATATACTCATACTTTTGCATCCAGTCTTCAAAAAGAGAAAACTCATCAACAATTTCAGCTTGAATTTCGTTTATTTTCATAAAAATAAATTGAATTTTAAAGATACGAATTAGCTCAACATAGAAATAGCTTTTTTCAATGAGCTATAAAGTATATCAATTTCTTCTTTTGTATTATAAAAAGCTAAAGAAACTCTAACTGTTCCTGAAATACCGAAATGATCCATGATTGGCTGTGCGCAATGTTGACCTGTTCTTACAGCTACTCCAAACTTATCTAATAAAGTACCAATATCATATGCGTGGATTCCTTCTATATTAAATGAAATTACACTAGTTTTATTTTCAGACTCTCCATATATCTTAAGATTTGTTATGCTCTTAAGTTTTTCAGTAGCATAATCTAAAAGTGACGATTCGTATTTATGAATATTTTCAAGACCTAATTTATTTAAATAATCTATTGCCACTCCAAAAGCTATTGCACCTGAAATATTCGGAGTTCCTGCTTCAAATTTATGTGGTAATTCGGCATAAGTAGTTTTTTCAAAAGTAACTTCAGAAATCATTTCTCCTCCCCCTTGGTATGGCGGCATTTTTTGCAACCATTTTTCTTTTCCATAAAGCATTCCAACTCCAGTTGGGCCACATAATTTATGAGCAGAAGTAGTATAAAAATCTACATCTAACTCTTGCAAATCCGGCTTAAAATGTGCGCTTGCTTGAGCACCATCTACTAAAACTGCTGCTCCTACTTTATGAGCTTTATTAATTATTTCTTTTATTGGGTTTACAGTTCCTAATGCATTGGAAACATGATTTACAAAAACAAGTTTTGTTTTAGAATTTAATAGAGAATCATAAATAGTTAGATTTAAATCTCCATTTTCATCAATAGGGATAATATTAATTTTTACACCATTTTTTGCAGCCATCATTTGCCAGGGAACTATATTAGAATGATGCTCAAGCCCTGAGATAATTATTTCATCTTTTTCATCAAGTATTTCTAAGAATCCATTTGCAACTAAATTTATTGAGTGAGTTGTTCCCGATGTTAAAATAATTTCATGTGATTTTTTTACATTAAAATGATTTTGAATTTTGATTCTAGCTCCCTCGTATGCATCTGTTGCTTCTTGGCTTACAGAATGCACCCCTCTGTGAATATTGGAATTATAATTTTTATAATAATCTGAAATAGAATCTATTACTTGTATTGGTTTTTGCGAAGTGGCCGCATTGTCTAGATAAACAAAATTTGAGCCGTTTACTTTTCTTTTAAGTATCGGAAAATCAGTTCTTATTTTTTTTATATCAAACACCATTAATTATAAATCAAACCCTAAGCTTACTCCTAGTTTTTTTGCGATTATATTTTTGACTCTAATTTTTAGCTCTGGAATCTTAACACTTTCCAAAACATTATTTGCAAAAGCATAAGTAAGTAATGCTTTAGCCTCTTTTTTAGGGATTCCTCTAGCTCTTAAATAGAATAAAGCATCTTGATCTAATTGACCAATTGTACATCCATGAGAACATTTAACGTCGTCTGCAAAAATTTCTAATTGAGGCTTAGAATTGATGGTAGACTTATTATCTAAAAGTATGTTGTTGTTTTGTTGAAATGCATTTGTTTTTTGAGCTATTTTATCTACAATTATTTTCCCATTAAATACTCCAGTTGATTTGCCCGAATATATTCCCTTGTAATCTTGATGGCTTTCACAGTCTGGATTAGCGTGGTGCACTAGGGTGTGGTGATCTACTAGTTGGTCGTAATCGATTATTGTGACTCCTTTCATTGTAGAATTAATAGAGCTATCTTTTTGAAAGAAATTTAAATTATTTCTAGTTAATTTTCCTCCAAAAGAAAAAGTATGAACTTTAACATCACTATCTCTTTTTTGTGATATATATGTATTATCAACTAAGCTAGATGTAACTACATCATTTTGGATTTTATAATAATCTATGTTTGAATTTTTTTGTGCAAAAATTTCCGTCACAGAGTTTGTGAAAATAGGGTTTGCTGTAAGGCTCTGATGACTTTCAATTATTTCAACCTCTGCACCTTCTTCGACAACAACTAAATTTCTTGGTTGTAGCATTAAGGCAGCTTCGTTTCCAGTGGCAAAATGAATTATTTCAATAGGTTTTTCTAGTACGGTGTTTTTAGGAACGTGCACGTATGCTCCTTCCTTTGAAAACGCAGTATTTAAACATGTCAAAGAGTCTTCGAGATTAGTAGATTTATTAAAATATTTTTCTATAATTTTAGCATATTTAGGTTTGCTTAATGCAGCTGACATTATACAAATATCTAATCCATCGTGACTTGTTTGGGACAAAAAAGGGTCAAAAAATCCGTCTACAAAGATTAATTTATGAGACTCAATATTATCAATAAAATAGTCTTTTACTTTTTTAAAATCAATAACATTTTTTTTCTTTGAAAAAACAGTATAATCTTCTTTAATAATTCTGTTTAAAGAAGTGTATTTCCAATTTTCTAGTTTCCTGTTAGGAAATCCTAACTCTTCAAACTTCTTAATGGCACTTGTCCTTATATTGTGAATATCCGAGTTTATATCAATGTCTAATTCAAAAGCTAAAAATGAGGATATTAATTTTTCTGTTAATTGCATTTTAAAATTTTATTTAATCCAATCGTATCCTTTTTCTTCTAATTCATGCGCAAGTCCCTTGTCTCCAGATTTAACAATTTTACCCTCATGTAAAACATGCACATAGTCAGGAATAATATAATCTAAGAGTCTTTGATAATGAGTAATTACAATTATAGCGTTATTTTCATTTCTAAGTTTATTAACGCCATTAGCAACAATTTTTAAAGCATCAATATCTAAACCAGAATCTGTTTCGTCTAAAATAGACAAACTAGGCTCTAACATTGCCATTTGAAAAATTTCATTTCTTTTTTTTTCACCTCCTGAAAATCCTTCATTTAGTGATCCTGATAAAAATTTAGAATCAATTTCAAGAAGAGCTGCTTTTTCTCTAATTTTTTTTAGCATTTTATTTGCTGGCATATCACTTTCTCCTCTGGCTTTTAAATTAGAATTAATAGAGGTTTTTATGAAATTGGTCACAGTAATTCCAGGGATTTCAATTGGATATTGGAAAGATAGAAAAATACCTTTATGCGCTCTTTCTTCGGGCGCAAGCTCTATTATGTTTTCTCCTTTAAACAAGATATTTCCATTAATAACATCATAAGACTCATTTCCCGCAATAGCAGCTGATAGAGTGCTTTTTCCAGAACCATTAGGCCCCATTATGGCATGGACTTCACCAGCTCTAACATTTAAGTTTATTCCGTTTAAGATTGCCTTTCCCTCAATACTAACATGTAAATTATCTATTTTCAACATATATTATATATTTAATTATCCTACAGAGCCTTCTAAGGAGATTTCTAATAATTTTTGTGCCTCTACAGCAAATTCCATTGGTAGTTTATTTAAAACCTCTTTACTAAACCCATTTACAATTAATGCTATGGCCTTTTCCGTATCAATTCCTCTTTGATTACAGTAGAATATTTGGTCTTCTCCAATTTTACTAGTCGAAGCTTCATGTTCTACCATTGCGGTATTATTTTTTACTTCTATGTAAGGAAAAGTATGGGCCCCACACTTGTTTCCCATGAGTAAAGAATCACATTGGGAGAAATTTCTAGCATTTTCTGCTCTTGTATTAACTTGGACTAACCCTCTGTAGCTATTTTGAGATTTACCAGCTGAAATTCCTTTTGAAATAATAGTGCTTTTAGTATTCTTCCCGATATGAATCATTTTAGTTCCGGTATCAGCCTGTTGATAATTATTTGTAACAGCAATTGAATAAAATTCTCCGATACTATTATCCCCTTTCAAAACACAGGATGGGTACTTCCAGGTTACGGCAGACCCTGTTTCAACCTGAGTCCAAGAAATTTTAGAATTTGTATGACATATTCCTCTTTTAGTAACAAAGTTGTATACCCCTCCTTTTCCATTTTTATTTCCAGGATACCAATTTTGAACTGTAGAGTATTTAATTTCCGCATTATCTAAAGCTATTAGCTCTACAACAGCGGCATGAAGCTGGTTTTCGTCTCTAGACGGAGCAGTACATCCTTCTAAATAACTAACATAACTACCTTCGTCTGCAATAACTAATGTTCTTTCAAATTGTCCAGTTCCTGCTTGATTAATTCTAAAATAAGTAGATAATTCCATCGGACACCTTACCCCTTTTGGAATATAGCAAAAGGATCCATCTGAAAACACAGCAGAATTTAATGCACTATAAAAGTTATCTTTTCTAGGAATTACACTTCCTATGTATTTTTTTACAAGGTCAGGGTATTCTCTTATAGCTTCAGAAATAGAACAAAATATAATTCCTTTTTTAGAAAGAGTTTCTCTGAAAGTGGTTGCTACTGAAACAGAATCAACTACAATGTCAACTGCAACTCCTGCTAATTTTTTTTGTTCATTTACTGAAATTCCAAGCTTTTCAAATGTTTTTAATAATTCCGGATCTACTTCATCTAAACTTTCATACTTATCTTTTGATTTAGGAGCAGAATAATAAGATATTTCTTGAAAATCAGGTTTAATATATTTTACATTTGACCATTCGGGTTCTTTCATTTTCTTCCAAGACCTGTATGCGTCTAGCCTCCATTCTGTCATCCAGTTTGGCTCTTCCTTCCTTTTAGAAATTGCTCTGACTACGTCTTCACTTAACCCTTTTGAAAAAGTATCAGCATCAATTTCCGTAACAAACCCATATTCATATTCTTGAGTTTCTAATTCTTTTTTTAATTCCTCTTCTGTATAAGCCATTTTTTATTTTTTATAATGAAAAACTTTCTCCACATCCACATGTTCTACTAGCATTAGGATTATTAAAAACAAAACCTTTACCGTTCAAACCTCCTGAAAATTCAAGAGTAGTCCCAATAAGATATAGGAAGCTTTTGTTGTCGACAATAATTTTTACTCCATTGTCCTCATATATTTTGTCTTCTGAACCTTTAAGGTTGTCAAATTTTAAATCATACGAGAGACCAGAGCATCCTCCACTCTTAACTCCAACTCTAACATAATCTGAGAAACTGTCAAAGCCATCTGCTTCCATTAGTTTTTTTACCTCAGCTTTTGCTTGTTCCGAAACTTTTATCATGATCTAGTAGAAATCTAAAACTATGCAAATATAACTTATTTGTCATTCTTTTCCATATAGAGACAGCAAATAGTTGTATTTTAGACCCATCCTAAATTATTGAGTTTAGTAAGTTAGATAATTAGTAAATAATTAAAAAAAATAATTTTTGAGTCAAAAAAACCATAATTCACAGCTAACTAAACTTTCGGATTTAGGAGAGTTTGAGGTTATAAATCATATAACTAAAGATTTTATAAATCAAAATGACTCAACAGTCGAGGGCATTGGCGATGACGCTGCTGTATTAGATTTTAACAATAAACAAGTTGTAGTTTCCAGTGATATGCTTGTAGAGGGCGTCCATTTTAATTTAAGCTACATGCCTTTGAAACATTTAGGATATAAATCAGTTATAGCAAACCTTTCCGATATATATTCAATGAATGCAATTTGCTCTCAAATAACAGTAAATATTGCCGTTTCAAATAGGTTTACATTGGAATCTTTAGATGAATTGTATTTTGGAATAAATTCAGCATGTAAAAAATATGGAGTAGATTTAGTTGGAGGAGACACCACCAGTTCTAATAAGGGATTAATAATTAGTATTACTGCAATTGGGTTTGTCGATTCAAAATTCGTAGTTAAAAGATCTGGGGCTAAAATAAACGATTTAATTGTGTTGAGTGGAGACATAGGTAGCGCATACTTAGGTTTACAGGTTTTAGAAAGAGAAAAAGAAGTGTTTAAAGTTAATCCCAGAAATCAGCCAGATTTATCAAAATATAGTTATATAATACAAAGACAATTAAAGCCAGAGGCAAGAAAAGATGTGATAGGTTTTTTTGAAAGTGTAGAGTTGATTCCCACATCAATGATTGATGTTAGCGATGGATTATCTTCTGAAATAATGCATATATGTTTACATTCGAAAGTAGGGTGTGATATTTATGAAGATAAAATTCCTGTTAGCGAAGAGCTAATGTCGTCCTGTGAAGAGTTTAACCTTAATTCCACAACAGTCGCGCTTAGTGGAGGAGAAGATTACGAGTTGTTATTTACAATTAATCAAGAAGATTACGATAAAATTAAAAACAGTAATGATTTTACTGTTATTGGGCATATCACGGATTTTAAAAAAGGCAATAACTTAATTACTAAAGCTCAACAAAGTATACCAATTACCTCTCAAGGATGGAAATCATTTTAATTCATTAATGATTCTATCTCTTCTATTTCAATAGGAATATTTTTCATAAGGTTAATAGGTTCTCCATTTTCTTGAACAATCACATCATCTTCTAATCTAATCCCAAATCCCTCCTCTTGAATGTAAATTCCAGGCTCCACAGTAAAAACATTATTTGCTTGAATTGGAAGATTAATATTCCCATAATCATGGGTGTCTAGACCTAAATGATGAGAGGTGCCATGGGTAAAATATTTTTTATAAGCAGGATTTAATTTAGTTTGATTTTGAACATCTGATTTATCTAATAGACCTAGTTTTAATAATTCTGAGCACATAATTTTACCAACTTCAGAATGGTGTTCTCTCCACAAAACTCCAGGTTTTAATAGTGATGTAGCTTCATTTTTTACATTTAAAACTGCTTGATAAACTTCTTTTTGTCTACTGCTAAATTCTCCAGAAACAGGAATAGTTCTAGTCATATCACTAGAGTAATTGGCATATTCAGCGCCAACATCTAATAAAATTACATCACCATCCTTACACTGATTATTGTTTTCAACATAATGGAGAATATTGGAATTAGTTCCAGAAGCAATAATAGGACTATATGCAAACTTTCTTGATCTGTTTTTTAAAAATTCATGAGAAAACTCAGCTTCAATTTCATATTCCCAAACTCCTGGTTTCACAAAACTTAAAACTCTTCTAAACCCTTTTTCAGTTATATCACATGCTTTTTTAATTAGCTCTATTTCTATAGAATCTTTTACTGCTCTTAATTGTTGTAAAATAGGATTGCTTCTTTCAATCTTTTTTTTTGAATATTTTTTTTGAATCCACTTATTGAATCTAGCTTCTCTGGTTTCTGTTACAACTTTAGCTCTGTAATGCTCGTTATTATTAGTATAAATGTTTTCAACGGATGAAATTAATTTTTCTGTAATATCTTCTAAGTGCTCTAGCCAGTGTACTGTTTTGATACCAGATATTGTAAAAGCTTTTTTTTCACTAATTTTTTCTCCTTCCCAATGAGTCAATGCTGAATTAGGTTTTATTAAAAACAGAATTTCTTTAGTTTCAGAGTTGTTCTCATTTTTAAATAACAGTAAAACACTCTCTTCCTGATCAATTCCCGACAAATAAAAAAGATCTCTGTGTTGTTCGAATGGAAGAGTGGTATCGGCACTAACAGGATATAAATCATTAGAATTAAAAAATGCAATACTTTTAGGTTTCATTTTTTCTATAAAATTCCTTCTATTTTTTACAAATAATGATTTATTAATAGCATCGTATTTCATATTTTTTATTAAAATTTAAATATAGTATATTAAATATTTCTAATTTTAATTAATATTAAATTTTATAACATGAAAAGGCTTGTTAAAACTTTCTTACTCCTTAGTTCTCTTGTAATTTTCTCTCAAACTAGTACAACCTCCAGTCAAGTTATGCAAGGGTTGACTTTGCATAAAAAATTAATGGATAATTCAATGGTGAAAAACATAAAATTTGAAAATATAGGGCCTAGCATTATGAGTGGTAGAGTATCTGATATTGAAGTCAATCCACTAAACCCTAAAGAATTTTATGTAGCTTATGCATCTGGTGGTCTATGGCACACTAAAAACAACGGAAATAAATTCGAGCCTATTTTTGATAATGCAAATACTCAAAATATTGGTGATTTTGATGTAGATTGGATTAATAATATAATCATTGTTGGTACAGGTGAAAACAACTCTTCAAGATCATCTTACGCTGGAATTGGAATTTTAAAGTCAACAGACAATGGGAAAAACTGGGAAAATATTGGACTTACAGACTCTCATCACATTGGCAGAGTAATGATTAATCCAAATAATTATAATGAAATAGTTGTAGGAGTTATAGGTCACTTATATTCTAAAAACTCTCAGAGGGGTATTTTTAAAACAAAAAATGGAGGAAAGACTTGGGAAAAAACTTTGTACATTAATGATGATACAGGAGTAATTGATTTAGATATTGACCCAGGCAATTTTAATATTCAATTTGCAACTTCATGGCAAAGAGATAGATCCCCTTGGAATTTTAATGGAAATGGAGATAAGTCAGCCATTTATAAGTCAAATGATGCTGGAGATAGCTGGAATCTTATTTCAACTAAGGAAGGTGGTTTTCCAATTGGAAAGGGTGTGGGAAGAATAGGTGTCTCTGTTTTTGATAAAACCACAATTTATGCTATCGTAGATAACCAATCAAGAAGGCCAAAAACCAAAATAGAAGAGAAAAAAGGAATTGATAAAAATGAATTTGAGAATATGTCTTCAATTGATTTTAATAAACTTAACAATTTGGCTTTAAATAAGTTTTTAAATAAAAATGGTTTCCCAAAAAAATATGATGCAATTAAAGTCAAAGAGCTTGTAAAATCAAAAGAAATCCATCCCAAAGACCTTAAGTATTTTTTAGAAGACGCCAATACAGTAATGTTTGAAACTCCTATAATTGGAGCGGAAGTTTACGCTAGTTATGACGGTGGGCTGAACTGGATTAAGAAAAACTCTGAATATTTGGGTAATTTATATAACACTTATGGATATTATTTTGGAAGAATACATGTCTCACCTGTTAATAAGAAAGATGTATATATATATGGAGTACCTATTTTAAAATCTTTAGATGGAGGGGTTACTTATGAGTCTATAGATTTTGATAACGTTCATGCTGATCACCACGATTTATGGATTAATCCTGAAGATTCAGACCATCTAATTAATGGAAACGACGGAGGAGTTAACATGAGTTACGATGGAGGGGAGAATTGGACAAAACTTAATCAGCCAAATGTCGGGCAATTTTACGCAATTAATGTTGATAATGCTAAACCATATAATGTTTATGGAGGTTTACAAGATAATGGTGTTTGGATGGCTAAAAATTCATCAAAAGAAAGTTTAAGTTGGCATCAGTCAGGTCACAATAATTGGACCTCAATAATGGGAGGAGATGGTATGCAAATTCAAATTGACAAAAGAGACTCAAATATCATATATACTGGCTCTCAGTTTGGAGTTTATTACAGATTAGATAATAATTCTCAGAAAAGATATTTTATTAAGCCTAAGCATGATCTAGGAGAAAAAAAGTTAAGATTTAATTGGCAAACCCCTATACTGCTTTCTCCACACAATCAAGATATTCTATACATGGGGAGTAATAAATTACATATTTCATTAAATAAAGGAGATGATTGGTCGTTTGATTCAGAAGATTTAACAAAAGGATTGAAAAAAGGAAATGTACCTTACGGAACTCTTACGACAATAGACGAATCTATATTTAAGTTTGGCAAAATTATTGTTGGTTCTGATGATGGATTAATAAACCTAACAAATGATGGAGGTAATACTTGGAAATTAATTTCCGGTGGACTGCCTAAAAACTTATGGGTTAGTAGGGTGACTTTTTCTAAACATAAAAAAAATAGAATTTTTGTTTCATTAAATGGTTATAGATATGATGATTTTAATTCATATTTATATGTTAGCGAGGATAATGGATCTAGCTGGAGGTCAATAAAAAATAACATGCCAATTTCACCAGTCAATGTAATTAAAGAGGATCCTTATTACGTAAACTTAATTTACGCTGGCACCGATAATGGAGCATATATGAGTTTTGATGTGGGAAAAAACTGGCAACCTTTTGTAAATGGTCTTAACAAAGTAGCAGTTCATGATATAGTGATTCAAAAAGAAGAAAAAGATTTATTATTAGGCACACATGGAAGGTCAATATATAAAACCAGTTTACATGATATTTATAATTATTTAGACAAGATATCTAAAAGCAATGATGGTATTGTTTTTAAAATAGATGATATGGTACGTTGTGCAAGATGTGGAACCAAACGAAATAGCTGGGATAATTATATTGATGAAAAATTAAAATTCACTTTGTTTTCTGAAATAAATCAAGAAACTAGTTTAAGATTATATCAAAATGGAATTAAAATTCATGAAGAATTAGTTGATTTGCAAAAAGGGTTTCAGGAAATAGAATTGGATTTATATTATTCAAAGAAAACAATTAAATCAGTGTATAAAAAAAATAAAAAATCTGATCTAATTAAAACCGAAAGCGGAAAACACTATTATAATAAAGGAGAGTATAATTTAAAAATCGGAAATAATTCAGAATCATTCCAAATTAAATAAATATTTAAATTATTGTT
>MDSY01144579.1_pt1 | contig 31952 bp, 28 predicted proteins | sample 811131 | NCBI WGS metagenome assembly MDSY01 (sample SAMN05326643, study PRJNA326480) | marine metagenome | isolation source: seawater | place: Atlantic Ocean: South West | collected 2010 | reverse complement strand
AGTGTTTTTGTAGCTTTGTTTTAACGCTTCGTTAAAGTCTTTTCCATATGATGTTACTGCAATAACTCTTCCCCCGTTGGTAAGAACTTTACCATCTTTTAGTTTTGTTCCAGCGTGGAAAACAATTGAGCCGTCAGTTTTGTCTAATCCAAAAATCTCATTTCCTTTATCATATGATTCAGGGTAGCCACCTGAAACCATAATGATAGTTGCTGCAGATTTATCTTCAAATTCAACTTTAATATCACCAAGCCTTTCTTCCCCTACAGCTTGCATAATTTCAAGTAAATCAGTTTTAAGTCTTGGTAAAACAACTTCAGTTTCTGGGTCTCCCATTCTTACGTTGTATTCAACTACCCTTGGGACTCCATTTTCATTCATTAGCCCAATAAAAACAAATCCTTTGTACGGTAGTTTTTCTTTTTTGAATCCGTTAATTGTTGGAATAACAACTTCATCTTCAACTCGTTTCATAAAAACTTTATCAGCGAAAGGAACAGGGGAAATAGCACCCATTCCACCTGTGTTTAAACCTGTATCACCTTCACCAATTCTTTTGTAATCTTTGGCTTCTGGAAGTATAACATAATCTTTTCCATCTGTGATAACAAATACGGATAATTCAATACCGTGCATGAATTCTTCAATAACAACTTTACTAGAAGCATCTCCAAACTTGGCATCAGCTAACATGGCTTTCAATTCATTTTTTGCTGCATCAAGATCATCAAGAATAACAACTCCTTTACCAGCGGCTAAACCATCGGCTTTTAACACAAAGGGAGGTTTTTGAGTTTCTAAATATTTGAAGCCGTCTTCTAAAGTCTCTTTAGTGAATGATTCGTATCCAGCAGTTGGAACGTTGTTTCTTTGCATAAATTTTTTAGAAAATTCTTTTGAACCTTCTAGTTGGGCCGCTTCAGCTTGAGGTCCAATAACGTGAACATGTTTTACTTCATCATCTTGCAAGAAGAAATCTACAACACCATTAACTAAAGGATCTTCTGGTCCTACGATAATTAATTTTATATTATGCTCTAAAGCAGCTTTTTTCAAGCCTTCAAAATCATTTACATCTATATCTAGATTTGTAGCAAAGCTTGTTGTCCCAGCATTACCAGGAGCAACAAATAATTTTGTTAGTTTTTCACTTTGCGCTAATTTCCAGCTAATAGCGTGCTCTCTTCCCCCAGATCCAAGTATTAATACGTTCATACGATAGATTTTTATGCTAAAATAGATAAATTGATGGACTCATGAATAATCAGAGGTAAATTAAGAAATCACAAACTTGAGTAAAGATTTTTTATTTTTCAATTAGAACTTCTAAATGATTGATTTCAAGTAAATTGTCTTATTTCAACAAATAAAGTGTTAATAATTTGTTTGATTAAAATTTAACTCGTACTTTTGTCGCCCATTTTTCTGCAAAGAGCAGGGATTTTAAAACGGTATTATAGTGGAAACATTAAGTTATAAAACAATTTCGGAAAACGCAGGAACAGTAAGCAAAGAATGGTTACTTGTTGACGCAGAGGGACAAACTTTAGGACGTTTAGCTTCCATAGTGGCAAAACTAATTAGAGGCAAGCACAAACCAGGATTTACTCCTCATGTTGATTGTGGTGATAACGTTGTTGTTGTAAACGCTGACAAGGTTGCTTTGTCAGGTAATAAGTGGAGCGAGAAAAGATACATTAGATATACTGGTTACCCAGGTGGTCAGAGAGTTTTATCTGCTGAACAATTGTTAGAAAAGCACCCAACAGCCTTGGTCGAAAAAGCAGTTAAAGGAATGTTACCTAAAACTAAACTAGGAAACGCAATTCATAAAAATTTATTTGTTTACGCTGGAGGCAATCATAAGCAAGAAGCTCAAAAGCCAAAAGCAATTAACATTAACGATATTAAATAAGAAGAATGGAAGTAGTTAATACTATCGGAAGAAGAAAGTCTGCTGTTGCAAGAGTTTACCTTAAAGAAGGAAGCGGTCAAATTACGATCAATGGAAAAGACCAAAAAGAATATTTCACATTGGACCAGTGGTTGTTCAAGTTAAACCAGCCGTTCGCTTTAACAGAACAGGAAGGTAAATTTGATGTTACTGTAAATGTAAATGGTGGAGGATTTACGGGACAAGTTGAAGCTATTCGTTTAGGGATTTCTAGAGCTTTAGTAAAGCTTGATGAAGAGTCAAAACCTGCTTTGAAGGCTGAAGGTTTAATGACTAGAGATCCAAGAATGGTTGAGCGTAAAAAACCGGGACAGAAAAAAGCTCGTAAGAAATTCCAATTCTCGAAGCGTTAATATTATACTACGAATTAAAGCATTATTTAGAATATGGCTACTGCAAATTATAAAGAGTTATTAGAAGCTGGGTGTCACTTTGGACACTTAACTAGAAAGTGGAACCCTAATATGGCTCCGTATATTTTCATGGAAAAGAACGGGATTCATATTATTGATTTAAATAAGACTGTTGCTAAGTTGGATGAGGCATCTGCTGCTTTGAATCAAATTGCAAAATCAGGAAAGAAAATTCTTTTTGTTGCAACAAAAAAGCAAGCTAAAGATTTAACTGCTCAAAGAGTTGAGGAGATTAATATGCCTTTTATCACAGAAAGATGGTCTGGAGGAATGTTGACTAATTTTGCTACGGTAAGAAAAGCTGTAAGAAAATTAAATTCTTTAGAGAAAATGGAGAAAGATGGTACTTTTGACAAAATCTCTAAACGTGAGCGCTTAACAAAATCACGTCAAAAAGATAAATTAAACAAAACTATTGGTTCTATAAGTGAATTAAATAGATTACCTGCAGCGTTGTTTATCGTTGACATACACAAAGAACACATCGCTGTGGCTGAGGCAAAAAAATTAGGTATTCCTACTTTTGCTATCGTAGACACTAACTCAAATCCAAATGAAGTAGATTTTGCTATCCCTGCAAATGATGATAGTTCAGCTTCTGTTGCAAAAATTTTAGATGTAGTTTGCGCGTCTGTTGCTGAAGGATTACAAGAAAGAAAAGCCTCAAAAGAAGCTGCGAAAAAAACTGAAAAGGTTGCAGAAGATAAAGAAGCTTAGAAATTAATTAGTTTTTAAAAGATAATAAAGATGGCAACTGCTGAAATTAGTGCAAAAGAAGTTTTCAAATTAAGAAAGCAAACTGGTGCAGGAATGATGGATTGTAAGAAAGCTCTCATCGAGTCTGATGGAGATTTTGATGCTGCAATTGATTACCTTAGAAAAAAAGGTCAAAAGTTAGCTAATAAAAGAGCTGACAGAGAGGCTTCTGAAGGATATGCTTTGGCAAAAGTTTCTGGAAAGAAAGGCTATTTATTAGTTCTTAATTGCGAAACTGATTTTGTTGCTAAAAATGAAGATTTCGGAAAACTAGTTGAGTCTTTTATTGATGTTGCTATAGCCAACGATTCTAAAAGTTTAGAAGATCTATTGGCTGCGTCTATAGATGGTATTACTGTTGCTGAAAAAGTTATTGAGCAAACTGGTGTAATAGGAGAGAAATTAGATTTATCTTTTTACGAGGTAGCTGAGGGAGAAACAGTTTTCGGATATAATCATCCTGGTAATCAAATCGCTACTTTAGTTGGATTAAGCGAGGAGGTTGATGAACTTTACGCTAAGGATTGTGCAATGCAAGTGGCAGCTATGGCTCCTGTTGCAATTAACGAAGAAGGTGTTTCTCAAGAAACGATAGATAAAGAAATTGAAATAGCAAAAGATTTGTTAAGACAAGAAGGGAAACCAGAAAAGATGATAGATCAGATTGCTCAAGGAAAGTTAAAGAAATTTTTCAAAGAAAATACATTATTGAATCAAATGTTTATTAAAGACAATAAGAAGTCCATTAAGCAATATTTAAGCGAAGCTTCTAAAGATTTAACGATTGTTTCAATGAAGAGGTTTTCAATGAAATAATTAGAATTCATAAAAAAAAAGCTACCAATTTGGTAGCTTTTTTTTTGCCTGTTAATTTCTAATGACAAAATATCGGTGGAAAAGAAAAATAAACTTTGTAATTTAACGATTCAGAAGATTCTCTAATTGGGGTCTTAATCAAATATCTAACTATGAAATATAATCGCGTATTACTTAAGCTGAGTGGTGAGGCATTAATGGGAAGTGGGGATTACGGAATTGATCCTGAAAGGTTATCTGCTTATGCTGCAGAGATAAAAACCGTAGTTGACAAAGGTTCTCAAGTTGCGATCGTCATTGGTGGTGGTAATATATACAGGGGCATGAGGGCTGAAACTATGGGTATAGATAGAGTTCAAGGTGATTATATGGGTATGTTAGCGACTGTAATTAATGGAATGGCACTACAGGCAGCTCTGGAAGGCGTTGGAGTTGATACAAGACTTCAAACGGCTATTAAAATGGAGCAAATTGCTGAGCCATATATTAAAAGAAGAGCAACAAGACATCTGGAAAAAGGAAGAGTTGTGATTTTTGGGGCAGGAACGGGTAATCCATATTTTACCACTGACACAGCAGCAACCTTAAGAGCTATTGAAGTTGGGGCAGATGTAATTCTAAAAGGAACACGAGTAGACGGGATTTACACGGCAGATCCTGAAAAGGATAGTAAGGCTAAAAAATACGATAGAATATCATTTACTGAAGTTTATGAAAAAGGGTTAAACGTTATGGATTTGACCGCTTTTACTCTTTGTAATGAAAATAAGTTGCCAATTGTGGTTTTCGATATGAATAAACCAGGGAATTTGGACAATGTGATTTTTGGAAAAGAAGAAGTAGGAACTTTAGTTGAGTTTTAAATCAAGGATAATGACTGAGGAAGTACAATTTGAATTAGACTCTGCGAAAGAATCAATGCAGAAGTCGATGGATAGATTAGATAGTGAATTAACAAAAATTAGAGCAGGGAAGTCAAACCCGTCTATGCTGTCAAGTGTTAAAGTAGATTACTATGGCGCTTTAACCCCACTGTCCCAGGTGGCAAACGTTAGTACGCCAGACGCTAAAACCTTAACAGTGCAGCCATGGGAAAAAGGTATGTTAGAACCAATATCAAAATCAATAATTGATTCCAATTTAGGATTAAATCCTCAAAATAATGGTGATGTAATTATTATATCTATTCCGGCTTTAACGGAAGAGAGAAGACGTGACTTAAGTAAACAAGCTAAAGCGGTAGGTGAAGACGCTAAAGTTGGCGTTAGATCCGCAAGGAAGAGCGCTAATGATGGTATCAAGGCATTAAAAGAAGACGGATTACCAGAAGATGCTCAAAAAGATGCTGAAACTAAGGTTCAAGATTTAACGAACGATTATGTTAGCAAGATAGATTCTGTAATTGCAATTAAAGAAAAAGATATTATGACTGTTTAGTCAAAACATTATAATGAATATTTAAAAGTCTCCTTTTGGGGGCTTTTTTGTTTGATAGAACTAAATAACATGAAAAAGTTGTTTTTTAGTAAGACGAATAATTATTGGAAGTTAACAAATATCAAGACTTTTCAACATTATAATAAAAATACAGGGCATTAATTGAGCAAGCTAGGTATAAAGCTTAAACTTGTACTTTATTCCAAATAATCTATCTAAAATGGCTGATGTTAAGATTAAGAGTGCTCTGATTTCTGTTTTTGACAAGGGGAATCTAGAGTCCATCGTTACGAAATTAAACGATTTAGGAGTTTCTATATATTCTACAGGAGGAACTCAAACTTTTATTGAAGGTTTAGGAGTTGGTGTTGAAAGAGTAGAAGACTTAACCAATTATCCATCAATACTGGGAGGGCGTGTTAAAACGTTACACCCTAAAATATTTGGTGGGATTTTAGGGAGAAGAGATTTTGAAGGTGATAAGGCTCAAATGGCTGAATATGCAATTCCTGAAATTGATTTAGTTATTGTTGATTTGTACCCTTTCGAAGATACTGTTTCTTCAGGAGCAGCACATTCAGATATTATTGAGAAGATTGATATCGGAGGTATCTCCTTAATAAGGGCTGCTGCTAAAAATTATAAAGATGTTATTATAGTTCCATCGAAAAATCAATATCAGATGTTAATTGATTTATTAGAAAAAAAGGATGGTGTCTCTAATTCTGATGATAGAAAAGGATTCGCATTATCTGCTTTTAATGTTTCTTCTCATTATGATTCTGAGATTTTTAAATACTTTGATGGAGAAAATCAAACATCTCTTAAGTTATCTGAGTATTCATCTAAGGAATTAAGATATGGTGAAAACCCTCATCAAAAAGGCTCTTTTTTTGGGGATTTAGATGCTATATTTCAAAAATTAAATGGGAAAGAACTTTCTTATAATAATTTATTGGATGTTGATGCAGCTGTGAATTTAATCTCGGAGTTTAGTGATACAACATTTGCTATTTTAAAGCATAATAATGCATGTGGTGTTGCGACAAGGCCAACTGTTCTAGAGGCATGGAAAGATGCGCTAGCTGGAGATCCCGTTTCAGCATTTGGAGGGGTTTTAATTACCAATGTTAAGGTTGATAGAGAAACTGCAGAAGAAATTCAGAAATTATTTTTTGAGGTCTTAATCGCCCCAGACTATGATGAAGATGCTCTGCCTGTTTTAAAAGCCAAGAAAAATAGAATTATTCTTATTCAAAAAGATATTGAATTATCTAATAAGTCGGTTCGAACAGCGCTTAATGGAGTTTTAGTTCAAGATAAGGATTTGGTTATGGAAACTGCCGCAGATTTTAAACCAGTTACTAAAAAAGAAGCCACTCAAGATGAAAAATCAGATTTAGTTTTTGCTGCTAAAATATGTAAACATACTAAATCAAATACAATTGTTTTTGCAAAAAACAATACATTAATTTCAAGTGGAACAGGTCAAACATCAAGAGTTGATGCATTAAAACAAGCCATTGATAAAGCTAAAGCATTTAACTTTTCTTTGGAGGGAGCTGTTATGGCTTCTGATGCATTCTTTCCCTTTCCAGATTGTGTTGAATTAGCAAAGAATGCTGGTGTTTCTGCCGTCGTTCAGCCAGGTGGTTCTATTAAAGATCAGGATTCAATTGATTATTGTAATGCAAACGAAATGTCGATGGTTATGACTGGAATTCGTCATTTTAAGCATTAATTGATTGGATAACTGTTGATAAAAACAGGTGGTAATTATTAAAACGAATACTTTAGTGGATTATATTTAAAATATGGGTCTTTTTAGCTTTTTAAACCAAGAAATTGCCATCGATTTAGGTACAGCAAATACCTTAATCATCGAGGGTGATAAAGTAGTTGTTGACGAACCATCAATTATTGCAAAACATAGAACTTCTGGTCATGTTATGGCTATTGGTAAAAGAGCTATGCAAATGCATGGTAAAACACATGAAGAGATAAAAACAATTAGGCCATTGAAAGATGGTGTAATTGCTGATTTTCAGGCTGCTGAGGAAATGATTAGAGGCTTCATCAAGATGATTAATGAAGGGAAGAGAAAAATGTTTGGACCTTCTAATATCAGAATGGTAATATGTATTCCATCTGGAATTACTCAAGTAGAAATGAGAGCTGTAAAAGATTCAGCAGAACACGCTGGAGCTAAAGAGGTTCGGTTGATTCAAGAGCCAATGGCTGCAGCAATAGGTATTGGTATTGATGTTGAAGAACCTCAGGGGAATATGGTAATTGATATAGGTGGAGGTACATCTGAAATTGCTGTAATAGCTTTAGGAGGTATAGTGTGTGATAAATCAATTCGAGTTGCTGGTGATGAATTCACTGCTGATATTGAAGAATATATGAGGCGTCAGCATAATATACTCGTTGGAGAAAGAACTGCTGAAAGAATTAAAATTGCTGTTGGTGCTGCAATTCCTGAGTTAGATGAGCCGCCAGAAAACTTTAAAGTTCATGGTAGAGATTTAATGACAGGTATTCCAAAAGAAATTGAAGTTTCATATTCAGAGATTTCTCATTGTTTGGACAAATCAATAAGTAAAATTGAGGCGGCGATTTTAAGTGCCCTTGAAATGACACCACCAGAATTATCAGCCGATATTTATCGAACTGGTATTTATTTAGCAGGAGGTGGGTCCATGTTAAGAGGTTTAGATTATAGGATTTCTCAAAAAACTAAACTGCCTGTTCACGTTGCCGATGACCCCTTAAAAGCTGTTGCTAGAGGTACGGGAATTGCGCTGAAGAACTTTGATAGATTCCCGTTCTTAATTAGGTGAGAAAATATAATATTAATTAAGCCGTAGTCTAAATTCATTTTTGATTACGGCTTTTTTGTAGATTTAGAGAAGCTTGATAAATATAATTGCCATATTAAAACGTTTTCACTTTGAAATCTTATTTGGATTATTGTTGTTTGTAGGTGTTTTACTAACGGTACAACAAAAAAACTATCAAAGAACTAAATTTATAAACTCTGCCAATTCAATTTCTGGAGGTGCATATGAAATTTTAAACAATATTGAAGATTATTTTAATCTAAGAAGCGTTAATAATATTTTACAAAAGGAGAATGCATTACTGAGGTCTAAATTAATGCCATCTCTAAGAAGGGTTAATGGAGAATACTTTCAAGTCGAAGATAGCTTATTCACTCAAAAATACATTTATAGAGTTGCCGATGTAGTCAGTAATAATTTTACAGGACCTAATAATTTTATTACCCTAAACATGGGTAGTGATGATGGCGTTATCGAGGAAATGGGTGTGATATCGCCTATGGGAGTCGTTGGAATGATTGGTGCAGTAACAAACAATTATAGTACAGTAATTTCATTTTTGCATCCTAAAACAGTTGTTTCTTGTAAATTAAAGTCTAGCAATGTTTCTGGTTTATTAAAATGGACGGGAGGAGATATTTCAATAGCGGAAATTAAAGATATACCCGTTACTACTAGAATTACAGAAGGGGATTCTGTTATGACATCTGGATATTCTTCAGTATTTCCTGGAGGGATTTATTTAGGTAAAATAAAGTCATCAAATAAAGATTTAGGTTCGCAAAATCAAAGAATTAAAGTAGATCTAAATATTGATTTTTCCAGTTTGAATAAGGTTTATGTTGTAGAGAACCTTTACAAAGCTGAAATAGAAGCTTTAAATAAAAAAAACAAAAGTTTAAGTGAATAGTTTCTTAATTAAAAATATTATTTTTTCGCTAGCTATATTATTCACTCAGATAATGGTTTTGAACCAATTGAATATTTCACAGAGTATCTTACCGTTAATTTATCCAATTTTAATTTTTAGTTTGACTCGAAGCTTGAATAAATCTTTATTACTTGTTTTGAGTTTTGGGCTAGGTCTAGTTATGGATGTTTTTTCTAATACTGGAGGTGCTCATGCTATAGCTTGTACTTTGCTTGCTTTTGTGAGGCCGTTTTTCCTTTCCTCTATAGGTCCTATGGATATGGGGTCTGATCAGATAAAACCATCAATTATAAGCTTAGGGTTAAAAAATTACCTAGCGTATTCATTTTTGCTTTTAGCAATTCACCACATTGCATTTTTTATGCTAGAGGTATTTTCATTCTCAAACTTTTTGGATACAGCTTTGCGAATAATAGGAAGCTTAATTGTTAGTTGGTTACTAGTCATCTCTTTTCAGTTTTTATTTAACGGGAAACAGCGGTAATGGCAAATCTTGAGTCTCGCAAATACCACATATATTTTTTGTTTGGTTTTTTCTTTTTAATATACCTTTCTCGATTATTTTATGTTCAAATTATTGCGGAAGATTTCTTTTCTAATAGGGCAGAAAATGACTCAGTATCAAAAGAAATAATATTTCCTCCACGGGGAAATATGTATGATAGAAACGGGCAGGTGATTGTTCAAAATGAAATTGCTTACGACATTATGCTTACTATGAGAGATTTTAAAGTAGACACTTTAAAATTTTGTGAATTATTGGATATTGATACTGCTGAGTTTCATCAAAGACTCAGAAAAATAAAAAGCAAAAAAAATAGAGGATATTCATATGTTCTCCCTCAAGAATTCATAGCGCTAATGAAGGCTGAGAAATATGGTGGAATTAGTGAGAGGTTACACAATTATAAGGGGGTTACTGTAAATAAAAGAACAATTAGGAGTTATTCAAGACCAATTGCTGCTCATGTTTTAGGTTATGTAAAAAAGGTGTCTCCTCGCGATTTACGAAATGATTCATATTATATAAGTCGTGATTACAAAGGTGCTACAGGGCTTGAATCTTACTATGAAAAAGCCTTAAGAGGAAAAAAAGGGTGTAAACATTTTCTAAAAAATATTAGAGGAGAAAAAATCTCTCCTTATTTAGATGGCGCTATAGATACATTGTCATCACCAGGTAAAAATTTACAAACTACTTTGGATATTGATTTACAAGAGTATGGAGAAAGGTTAATGAAGGGTAAAATTGGAGCTATTGTTGCTTTGGAACCTTCTACAGGAGAGGTTTTGGCAATGGTGAACGCACCGACATATAATCCAAATTTATTGGTGGGCGGAAATTATAGTATTAACTACAAAAAATTAGAAGAAGATGAAAAAAAAATACTTTACCCCCGTTCAATAAAATCTAGACAACCTCCAGGTTCTATTGTTAAAACAATGCAAAGCGTTATTGCTATTGATATGGGATTGGCAGATGAATTTACAACGTATCATTGTAATAAAAAACTTGTTGGTTGTCATAACCATCGAAGTCCATTGACTTTACCTCAAGCAGTTCAGCACTCTTGTAATCCTTATTACTATCATTTAGTAAATCGAATTTTTAACAAAGGTCGAAAAGGAAATATGGCCCAATTAAGAAAAGGAATGGACGAATGGGAAAAGTATGTTAGATCTTTTGGTTTTGGTAATCCTTTAGGTTTGGATTTATATGGAGAAAAGGATGGTAATGTTCCTGATAAAAAAGAATACGATAATATTTATGGTAAGAATAGGTGGAATTGGCGAACTGTTTATTCAATAGCTATAGGTCAAGGGGAATTTTCGGTTACTCCTTTACAAATGGCCAATCTGGGTGCCGTCATGGCAAATAAGGGTTATTATTTACGTCCTCATTTAGTTCAAGGAATAGGGTCTGATTCGTTAATTTTTGAAGATTCTTTGTTCAGAAAAGAAACACTAGTTGATTCATCAAGTTTTGAAATTGTTCACGATGGAATGCAATGGGTTTTAGAAGAAATTGGGGGAACAGCCAATAGATCAAGGTTAGATAGTGTGACAATTTGCGGTAAAACAGGAACATCTCAAAATCCACATGGGGATGATCACTCTATTTTTATGGCTTTTGCGCCTCGTGAAAACCCAAAAATTGCCATAGCAGTATTCGTAGAGAATGCTGGAGGAGGCGGATCAACAGCTGCACCTATTGCCAGTTTAATGATTGAAAAGTATTTAAATGGAATAGTTAAGCGAAAAAATCTTGAGCAAGAAATGATTAAAAAAGTCTTTTACGAAGAATAGTGAAACAAAGAGGGAATATATTATTGAATGTGGATTGGGTGATTATTAGCCTTTATCTGGTTTTATGCCTTATTGGAGTGGTGAATATTTATGCAGCTGATTTTAATCCTGTTAATGCTGACTTTTTTGATTTAGGAAATAGAAGTGGAAAGCAGTTTTTATGGGTAGGAGCCTCATTACTCATAGGTTTAATAATAATGTCTTTTGATAGTAAGTTTTTCAGGGCAATGTCACCTGTTATTTACGGAATTGTGTCTATTTTACTCGTGGCTGTTATATTTGTTGCTAAAGATGTTAAAGGAGCAAGAGCATGGATTGATATAGGTCCTTTTAAATTACAACCAGCAGAATTTTCCAAATTCGCTACTGCCCTTTTTATGAGTGTTTATTTAGGGAATATTACATTTAAAAAGAAAGCAGAAGAATCTTCATTAGAAGAAATTGGTAAAGGGTTTAGAAGATTTATAAAAGGAAAAAAAGTATTCTCTGTTTCAGATTTGGACCTTTACGGTCAGATTTTTCCATTTATAATTATGCTTTTGCCTATGTGTCTTATACTGGGTCAAAATGATACTGGTTCTGCGTTAGTTTTTTCTTCTTTCTTTTTTGTTTTTTATAGAGAAGGTGTCATTGGTAGAATATTTATAATTGGGTTAATGGCAATAGTTTTGGCTATAATTACCTTGATGTACGATAAGCACGTAGCTTCAACAGCTTTGGGCATCATGACAATTTTGGTATATTCATCTTTTATTAAAAGTACCAATGTGGCAATTGGAACTATCTCCAGTATAGTCGTTTTTTTACTGCTAATGATTGTATTTGATTGGAATATTTCCTTTAATACCTACATACTATGGGGCTGGATTTCGATTAATTTAATTGTGCTATTAATTGTTCCCGATTTATGGAAAAGGATTGAAAGAGGGGTCATAATTGGGGGGCTTGTATTGGCTTTAGGATATGTAGGAGTCATTGAGAAGGCTTATAATATTCTTCAGCCTCACCAAAAAGAGCGTATAGAAATCATCCTTGGAAAAAGACATGATAAAACAGTAAGTTTCCAAACCGATCAAGCTTTAAATGCAATTGGTTCTGGTGGAATTAGTGGAAAAGGTTATTTAGAAGGAACACATACAAAAGGTAAGTGGGTACCAGAACAAAGTACCGATTATATATTTTGTACTGTTGGTGAGGAATGGGGATTTATAGGTACATCTTTCGTTATTTTATTGTTTGTAGTTTTGATCTTTAGATTGGTACAAAAAGCAGAATTGCAGAGGTCTAAAATGAGCAGGGTTTACGGTTATAGTGTCGCCTCTATTTTGTTTTTTCACCTACTTATTAATATTGGAATGACGATTCAAATAATGCCAGTAATTGGAATTCCTTTACCATTTATGAGTTACGGAGGATCTTCTTTATTTGGATTTACGGCTTTACTATTTATGTTTGTGAAATTCGATTCACAAAAATTAGACGTGCTTTAAATCATCAGTAAATTGCAACCTCTTATTTGAGAATGATCAAGTCTACCAGATACCTTAAAACCTTTTTGACTCACCTCTCCTAAGTCTTCTGTTGCTATGAAAGAGCAAGAATGAATATTTGCTAAATCAATAATATTTAAGACTCCTTTTCCTGTTTTTTTGGTTGATAAGGGATCTGTTGTATCCCTTATCAAGCATTTCATCCATGAAGGAGAGATAAAATAATCATTTTTTAAATATGCTTGAGATAAAAGCTCAGTCATCCCATATTCTGAATGAAGATTGTCAGGCTGAATTTTAGAATTAACCTTAGCGTGAAGTTCCTCTCTAGTTAATTCTTTACCTCGCCCTTTCATACCTCCAGTTTCTATAATAGTAGTATTTAAAGGTCTAACTCCTTTGTCAGCCATTTCAAGTAAAGCAAAAGTTACTCCAAACATTATTTTAGGGTTTGGATCGTTTTGTAAAAAATGAATAAACTCATTATTTAATTCAAGTTGAAAAGTACTATCTTTTGAATTGGAGTTTTTTATTAAGTAGTTAACCATATAAATTAAGGAAGATCCTGATCTTTCTAAATAACTGGGTAATAATCCAATAATTATAGATTGTTCCCAATTGGGATAAAAAAGATCAAATGCTTTTAAAAAGCTCTTTTCATAAACTTTTAAATTCTTAATAAAATGTTTGCTTGTACTTCCTAATGTTGTTCCGCTGCTTGTGAAAATAGCTTCCTCATGAAATCGGGTTGTTTTTATTACTTGAGATTTAAAAAATTGAATAGGTAAAAATGGAATCTCAGTAATTTTATTGACCTGCTTAGGATTAACATTAATTAAATCACAATATTGCTTATATATTAAGTTGTTTTGGTATTGTAAGTTAAATACCTTTAAAGACTGTATTTCAAACAATTCTTCGTTTGAGATATCAAATATTTTATCTTGAAACTCGTTTAAATTCATTTAACTTAGAGCACAATGAGGCTGAGTACAAAAATATCAATATTTATTGGATGTAGTTTGTTTTTAGGAGGATGTATTAAAGATGATAATTTTGATATTGTTCCTAAATTAGAATTTGAATCATTTGAGCTTCATTATAATTCCCTTTCTGAAATAGATTCGGCTACTTATTCTTTCTCATTTAAGGATGGAGATGGAGATATTGGAGCAATTGATTCAGTTGACTTTAATTGTTTTCTTGAATATCAGGAGAAAAATGGAGATTCTATTACTCTATTTCCAAGTCTTGTTGATAGAAAGTATAGTCTCCCTAATTTGACACCAAATGCTCAAGATAAAAACATTGAAGGTGTCATTTCTTTGATATTAAAACCTGCACCAATATATAATTTTTTTACCGATAGTGCTTATAGATACTCTTGTTTTATAATTGATAGGGCAGGAAATGAAAGTAATAAAATAACATCTAATTGGGTTAAAAAATAAAAGCTCAACCAAACGGTTAAGCTTTTATTAAAATGTGAAATTTAATGTCCCACTATATTTTTAATTGCATTGATTCAGATACATTTATGAGGTGATCACCAACTTTTTCGCAAGCCATGAAAATATCTCTATAGTGCATTGCTGATTTAAAGTCGTATTCACCGTTCTCAAGATCAACTATGTGTCCTTGATGCAAAGACTCTTGAAGTTTATTGTTATCTCTTTCTAATTCTACTGCTTTGTCCAACTTGACTTGTCCGAATTCAGCTTCTAAATTAGATTTTAATTCAATAAAAGTTACTTCTAATAAATCCAAGTACTTGTTTAAGTTGTCTCTTTGTGATTGAGTAAACCATACTTTACTTTCCTTTTTTCTTTCTAAAGTAATAGACATTCTGTAGTAGATATCACCAATCCTTTCTAGGTTAGAAATCATTTTATGCATAGCTCTAATCCTCATTGAAGTATCTTCAGTTAGTGATCCTTGACCTATTTTTGTAAGATAAATAGCTATCTCCTCTTCAATTCTATCTGTAATATCTTCGTACTTACGAATCTTCTTTAAAAGTTCATCAAACTTCTTTTTATCTGTTTCGTTAACGAGACTTTTTAGGAAGCTATTCATTCTTGAAGTAACATCAGCGAATTTTTTAGCCTCTTTCTTAGCTTCCATTAAAGAAAGTTCAGTAGAGGGTAATACTCCTGCACCAATATGTTCTAATGAGAATTCTTCGTCTAATTCTCCTTTTGATTTAACCGATTTAGTTGCAACTTTAACTAACCATGGTACAAACCAAATAAGAAGAACAACATTAAGAACATTAAACGTTGTGTGGAAAGCCGCCATTCCAGTAGTAGCTGCAGCGGCGTCAATCATAGGGTCACTCCCCGTCATCCAAATAACCATTGCCTGCATTAAATCAATAAAGAATAATGGTAGCGCAATAAACATCCAGCCAACACCAATTATATTGAATAATGAATGTATTCTTGCAGATCTTTTAGCGTGAACGTTACCTATTATTGATGCAATTTCGGCCGTAATAGTAGTTCCGATATTTTCTCCTAAAATCATTGCACAGGCAACTTCGAATGGAAGAATACCTTGAGCACATAATGTCATAGTAAGTGCCATAGCTGCCGAAGATGATTGAACAACAACAGTAACAAGAGTTCCTAAAGCGATAAACATTAAATTACTTATGACCGGAATGTCTTTATAGTTTAAAAAGAATTGTACAATAGGGTCATCAGCACCTAAGCTTGGAACAGCTTTTTTAAGAAATCCTAATCCCATGAATAAAATTGCGAATCCAATAACAGCAGTTCCCCATGCTTTAGTTTTATTGTTTTTTGAAAATAGAATAGGGGTAGCGAAAGCAATTAATATTAATGAATATGGAGCAATACTTACTTTAAACCCGAACAAATCAACTAGCCAAGCAGTGATAGTAGTTCCTACGTTAGCCCCCATCATAATACCAGCCGATTCAACAAGCGTTAAAAGACCTGCATTTACAAAACTTACCGTCATTACTGTTGTTGCTGATGAAGACTGTACCAAACTCGTCATTAAGAAACCACTAAAAACTCCTTTGTATCTATTAGAAGTCATGGAGCTTAATATTCCTTTCATTTGGTTTCCTGCCGCTTTTTGCAAACCATCACTCATCATTTTCATACCGAATATGAAAATACCAAGTGAACCTAGTAGAACTAATAATTTAAAAACTCCCCATGTTCTTTCGGTTGTGAATTTTGATTTTTTTGACCAAACAAAATTTTCTTTATTATTTAAAGCATCATTAATTTTCCCTGTTGATGAGTAACCGATTTTAAATACGTATTTGTCACCTCCATTTAATCCTTCTAAATTAATGCCCATTTGAGAAATAGCAACAGGAGTAGATATAACCCAATTTTGATTTTCCTTGTTTCTTTTTGAGTTAACCTTTGTGGTGTATTTCACAACTGCTGAGTCAATAAGACCATTGTACTTATAGGGAAAAGAAAATTGAATCTTAGCCCCTTCGGTAGCCCCTTTAGCAAAGACATTTTTCACCGACTTCTCATTAATCACAACCTTTTCCTTTGGTTCAGGCGAGACATTCACCGCGGTGCTGTCTGCAAACGAGGCAAATGAACAAAGCAGTGTAATTGAAAATAAAATTTGTTTAATCATAATCTGAAATTTTGCTAAGATCGGTAAGTTTTTAATTTTTAGTAAAACCATTTCTAATTCATAATTAGTTCTGCAAAAATAACAAAGGCTTTCCATTGGTATGTTAAGTAAATGTTAAGTCAATGAGATTAAAATGGGGGAATATTAACTTAAGGTTAAATGATTCTTTTGCCTTGTTATTTAGCACTAATGGTCTTTCTTTTGCACCATCAAAATTATTGAAATGAAAAAAATATTATTGGGATTAGGAGCTTTTGCAATAGTTTTAACAGTGTCTGCTCAAAATCAGATTACTGATAAGTATGGTAAAGGGATTACGATTCTTGGTAAAGATTCTACATTCTTTTTAAAAGCGAATACGCGAATTCAGTGCAGGTATGATTATCAAAGAGAAGATAATAACTCTTCTAAATACCTTGAACAAGATAGAGCTTATGTAAGAAGGACGCGAATTAAATTTGGTGGATGGGCCTTTTCACCAAAGGTTAAATATAAAATTGAACACGATTTATTAAATGGAGTTACTTACGATGCTGTTATTAAGTACAATTTTTGGAAAAATGTTGAAATATGGGCAGGTCAAACTAAATTGCCAGGTAATAGAGAGCGAGTTATATCTTCTCAACAACTGCAATTTGTTGATCGTTCATTGTTAAACACCGTATTTACATTAGATCGAGATGCTGGAATTCAATTAAGAAATAAGCATAAGTTTGGTAAAATGGTAGTTAAGGAAATTTTTGCAATTTCTCAAGGGGAAGGATTAAATGATAAAAGTTTTGATCATCCCTTTGGACATGAATATACGGGTAGGATTGAGCTTTTACCTTTTGGGAATTTCACAAGTAAGGGGGATTATTCTGCTTCAGATTTGAAAAGAGAGAAGAGTCAAAGGTTAGCTATTGGTTTAACATATGATTACAATCAAAATGTAATGTTTTCGAGAAAAGTTAAAGGTGAAACATTGGCCGATAAAAGAAACTTCATTAATTTCCATGCAGACTTTATGTACAAGTACAATGGTTTTTCTTTAATGGGGGAATATGCCAACGCAGATGTAGTAAATGCCGCTGGTGAATATATAAGACATGATGGAGCTGGTGGATTTTGGGAAGTTGGTGAAGGTGTCAACTTACAAGGTGGTTATTTATTGAGGAATAATGTTGAGTTTTCAGGAAGATACTCTACTTATATTCCTTTCTCCAATACTAATGGAGGTTTAATGCGTCAAAATCAGTACACACTTGGCGTTTCTAAATATGTTGTTGGACATTATTTAAAAGTTCAGTCAGATATAACATTGGCAGAGACTATGGTAGGAGCCGGTGAATGGGCAAACGATTTAATTTATAGATTACAGTTTGAATTAGCGTTTTAATTCAGTTATTGTTTGCGCTTAAATAGTAGTACACGCTTAAATTTATTTTAAGTCTATTCAGGAATATCGAATCAAAAGGACTATTAGTTTGATATTATAGTAAGTGAAAAATTTAAATAATTATTGATATTTTATTACTAATGTTTTATTTAGCTCTCCGTTTTTGCTTTTAATTCAACTTATCTTTAACTTTCTTAAACAATATTTTCGAGAGATGGATGGAATTAAAATATTGATTGTTGACGACGAACCAGATATATTGGAGTTTGTAGGTTACAATTTAGAAAGTGAGGGATATAAAGTAGAAAAGGCATCAAGCGGAAATCAAGCGATTAATTTAAATAATGAGTTTAAGCCTGCTTTAATCATTCTTGATGTAATGATGCCTGGTTTAGATGGTATAGAAACTTGCCATCAAATAAAAAATGATAAGTCAATTAATGATCCTAAAATAATATTCTTAACAGCTAGATCAGAAGATTACTCTGAAATTTCAGGTTTAGAGGCAGGTGCCGACGATTACATCAGCAAACCGGTCCGGCCAAGGGTTTTACTATCGAGAATTAAAGCCGTTTTAAGAAGAGGACAATCTACTGATAAATCTACTGATATGATATCTCATGGAGAATTTACAATTGATTGGAACAAGTATATTGTAATTAAAAACAAAGAGGAATTTGTTTTACCTAGAAAAGAAATGGAGCTTTTTGGTTTACTGTTTTCATTTCCGGGAAAAGTTTTTGAAAGAAATATCATCATGAATAAAGTTTGGGGTACTGATGTAATTGTAGGTGATAGAACTATTGATGTTCATATTAGAAAACTTCGAGAGAAGTTTGGCGACTCAAGTTTTGAAACGGTTAAAGGGGTCGGATATAAGTTTGTTATTTCTGAGGGATAGTGTTTAAAAAACCCATACATATTACCCTTTTTATTTCTGTTATTTGTTTTTTATTAAGCATTATAAGCTTGTTAATTATTTCAATAGATAACATTATTTACACGATTTTCACTTCTGTAATTGTTTCAGTTCTTATGTTTCTGGTCACTCATTTTGTCATTGAGCGGTTTATATATAAGAGAATGAAATTACTTTTTAATAAAATTCTTAATATCACATACGAACAAAGGGCTTTAAAACTACTTGAAGATCCTTTTGAATTATTAAAAACAAAGATTGATAACTTTATTGAAAAACAAGAACAGGAAGAAGAGTTTTTAGCTGGTCAACAAAAGTTTAGAAGAGAGTACATAGGAAATATTGCCCATGAATTGAAAACTCCTATTTTCACTATTCAAGGCTATATTTTAACTCTTTTAGATGGGGGTTTAGAGGATGCAAGAATAAATAGAGATTACTTAAAAAGGGCAGACACAAGTATCGATAGAATTATTGATTTGTTAGATGATTTGGATTTGATTACAAAGCTTGACTCAGGTGAGTTCCCACTTGAAATTGAGACGTTCGATATTATTCAGCTATGTAGAGAAGTATTTAAATCGTTAGAGTTAAAGGCTAACGAAAGAGCTATTAAATTCCGTTTTTTGGGTAATGTAAAAGGTCAGGTTTTTGTTGATGCAGATAAGAAAAGAATCTTTCAGGTAGTTTCTAATTTAGTAGTAAACGCTATAAAATATGGGACTTATAATGGACGAATTACGCTTGATTTTAATACTATAAGTGAAGAGGTGGTTTTGGTGGAAATTATCGATACAGGAATTGGGATTAGGGAGGATGATTTATTGAGGATTTTTGAGCGGTTTTATAGAGTTGATAGAAGTGGAGATCGAAAATTAGGAGGTTCCGGATTGGGCCTCTCTATTGTAAAACATATTGTTGAAGCACACGGACAATCCTTAAATGTTGCAAGTGTAAAAGATAAAGGGTCAACTTTTTCATTCACGTTAAAACTAGCCTAGTATATAAAGATTCATCTAAACAAACTCAAAAGCTTAGATAAAAAACATAGTAAATTATAAAGCGAACTCTTTTTTATTTAATTTTAACCAGCTAAATGGCATCGGTAAAATCTATAAAGTCCCCTATTGCAAAAGAAATGGATTTGTTTGAAAACAAATTCAAAGAGTCAATGAGAGGTAACGCTCCCTTGTTAGATAAAATAACGCATTATATTGTTAAACGAAAAGGGAAGCAGATGCGACCTATGTTCGTTTTTTTAGCTGCTAATATTTGTGGAGGTGTAAATGATCGAACCTATAGAGCTGCTAGTTTAATTGAAATGATTCACACGGCTACATTAGTTCATGATGACGTTGTTGATGATGCAAATAAACGAAGAGGATTCTTTTCGGTAAATGCACTTTGGAAAAATAAGATTGCTGTATTAGTAGGCGATTTTCTTCTGAGTAAAGGTTTACAGCATGCTGCTATGAACAAGGATTATGATTTTCTTGAAATTATTTCTGCTGCAACGAAGGAAATGAGTGAAGGGGAACTACTTCAAATCGAAAAAGCTCGTCGTCTAGATATAAAAGAAGATATTTACTTTGAAATTATTCGTCAAAAAACGGCATCTCTTATTGCTGCTTGTTGTGCAACTGGAGCATCGTCTGCAGGAGCTGACGATGATGAAGTTGAAAAGTTAAGGTTTTTAGGAGAAAAAATAGGATTAGCGTTTCAAATTAAAGATGATCTTTTTGATTACGAATCTTCGGTTAGCTTGATAGGGAAGCCAGTTGGTATTGATATTAAAGAGCGTAAAATGACGCTCCCATTAATCTATGCTCTTAATAATTCATCTAAAAAAGATAAACGTTGGATGATAAACGTTGTTAAAAATCACAACGAAAATCAAAAAAAAGTTACCGAGCTAATTGAAAAAGTAAAAACCTCTGGAGGTATTGAATATACTAAGAAGAAGATGTATGAAATTCGAGAAGAAGCAATGGTATTAATTAAAACTTACCCAGAAAGCCCTTCTCGTCAGAGTTTAATTGATTTAATTCTTTATACCACAGAAAGAGAAAAATAAGGTTAGCTTTTATTTGCTAATTGACCACAAGCAGCATCAATATCTTTACCTCGAGATCTTCTTACATTCACTACTAAGCCTTTACTTTCAAGATGTTTAACAAAGGCATCTAATCGCTCAGGTGTTGTTTGTTGGAATTCCCCGTCCTCAATAGGATTATACTCAATGATGTTGATTTTACAAGGTAAATTTTTAGAAAACGCAGCTAATTCAGCAGCATCTTCAATTGCGTCATTAAAATCTTTAAAAACGATGTACTCAAAGGTTACTCTTGTTCCCGTTTTATCATGAAAGTACTTAAGAGATTCAGCTAAAGAAGCTAGGGAGTTTTGTTCATTAATAGGCATGATATAATCACGCTTTTTATCATTTGCAGCATGAAGAGACAATGCGAGATTAAATTTAACTTCATCATCACCAAGCCTTTTAATCATTTTAGCAATTCCTGCTGTCGAAACAGTAATTCTTTTAGGTGACATGCCTAGGCCATCTGGAGAAGTGATTTTTTCTATAGAGTCCATCATTCCTTTATAATTCAATAAAGGCTCTCCCATGCCCATATAAACAATATTTGTTAGTGGAGTATTGTAGTTTTGCTCAGCTTGATTTTTTATATGAACTACTTGATCCACTATTTCATCAAAGCCAATATTCCGGAGTCTTCTCAGTCTACCCGTAGCGCAAAATTTACAACTTAAACTACAACCAACTTGTGATGAAATACATGCAGTCATTCTATCTGTGGCGGGAATTAAAACACCCTCAACAATGTTACCGTCTACCAATTCAAAAGCATTTTTTATTGTGCGATCAGAACTGATTTGAGTCGATTTAATTTTTACGGCAGGAATTTGAAAATTTTCTTTAAGATTTTCTCTAGTTGACTTTGATAAATTAGTCATGTCATCAAAACTTAATGCTGATTTTTTCCAAAGCCATTCATATACTTGTTTAGCTCTAAATGCTTTTTCTCCAATTTCGATGAAATAATTTTTTAATTCATCTAGCTTTAATAATCGTATGTTTTGTTTTAACGCCATAAAATCGTCGCAAAGTTACGTTATTATAGTTTGCTGTTCAATTTCATTCCTAAAATGAATTTTTAGCCGTAATTTTATAGTATGAGACTACCTAATATAATCTTGGCTATTGTTGTGTTTTCCGCAATCTGTTTATCATCTTGTAAAATACCTCCTTTTGGATCTTATGTTGATCCATTATACTTAGAAGAAGATAATGCTGAAGCAAAAGACGTCAACAATCAGAAGAAATAATAAGGGTTTTTATCCTTGTTTCACTAATTTTTTCCAATGGCAAAAAGATACACTGTTACTACCGCATTACCATATGCAAATGGACCCCTTCATTTAGGGCATGTTGCTGGTGTTTATATTCCTGCAGATATCTATGCTAGATATCTTCGTTTAAAAGGTGAAGATGTAGTTTTTATTGGTGGAACCGATGAACACGGAGTTCCTATTTCAATAAAAGCAAAAAATGAGGGGATTACACCTAAGGAAGTAGTAGATAGATACCACCATATTATTAAAAAATCATTAAAAGGATTGGGTATTTCATTAGATGTTTTTGGTCAAACTTCTTCATCAATCCATTACGAAACTTCAAGTGAGTGGTTTAAAAAGTTAGCCGCCGATGGTGTTTTTACAGAGGACGTTTCTCAACAATACTATGATGAGGAGAACAAACAGTTTCTCGCTGATCGATATATTACGGGGACCTGCCCAAGTTGTAAAAATGAAGGAGCATATGGAGATCAGTGTGAAAAATGCGGTGCATCTCTGAGTCCAACCGATTTAATTAACCCAAAATCTGCATTAAGTGGTAATAAGCCTGTTTTAAAACAAACCAAACACTGGTTTTTACCACTTAATAAGTTCGAACCATGGTTGAAATCATGGATTGAAGAGAAGAAACCATTACTTAAACCTAATGTTTACGGACAGGTTAAATCTTGGCTAGATGCGGGTTTACATCCACGAGCAATTACAAGAGATTTAGAGTGGGGGATACCTGTTCCTATTAAAGGAGGAGAAGGAAAAGTTTTATATGTTTGGTTTGATGCTCCAATTGGATATGTATCATTTACAAAACAGTTATTGGAGAATGATCCTAAAAGAAACTGGGAAGATTATTGGAAGAAAGAGGGGAATTCTCAATTGGTTCATTTCTTAGGAAAGGATAATATCGTTTTCCATTCGATTATATTTCCAACTATGTTGAAATCGATGGGTGATTATGTTTTACCACAAAATGTTCCTGCAAACGAATTTTTAAACCTAGAAGGTGAAAAATTCTCAACTTCAAAAAACTGGGCTGTCTGGTTAGATGATTATTTGAATGAATTCCCTGACAAAACAGATCTTTTACGTTATGTGCTCTGTTCTATTTTACCAGAACAAAAGGATGCCGATTTCACATGGTCCGATTTTATAGCTAAAAACAACAATGAATTAGTCGCTAATCTAGGTAACTTTGTAAATAGAGTCCTAGTTTTAACAAAAAAATATTGGGATGGAATTGTTCCTGGAAAAGTCGAACTTACTCAGTTAGATGAAGAAATCATTTTTCAGTTAAACGAGTATCCAACTCGAATTAGTGCAAGTATTGAAAAGCATAGGTATAAAGAGGCGCTCTCCGAATTGATGAAGCTCTCAGCTCTAGGTAATAAATATTTAGCGGAAACAGAGCCTTGGAAATTAGTTAAAGAGGATGAGGGACGCGTGAAAACGATAATGAATATAGCAATTCAAATTACATCATCAATTGCAGTATTGTCAGAACCATTTTTACCTCAAACATCAATAAAATTGAAAGAGATGCTTAATCTTACACCATTAAATTGGGGAACATTAAGTGAGGATAATGTAAAAGAAGGGCATAAAATAAATAAGCCTTCTTTATTGTTTGAGAGACTTGATGAAAAGTTAGTTGAAGATCAAAGAGCAAAATTAAATAAAGCAAAAGAAGAAGCTGAGGCAGTAAGTAAAATTGCCGAACCTCAAAAAGACTTAACATCCTTTGATGATTTTCAAAAAATGGATATTAGAGTAGGAACCATTATTGAAGCTGAAAAAGTTAAAAAGGCAAAAAAGTTATTGAAGCTTAAAGTTGATACAGGAATTGACCAAAGAATAGTTGTTTCAGGTATCGCTCAGTTTTACAAACCTGAAGATATTATTGGACAACAGGTCTCAATTTTAGTGAATTTAGAACCAAGAACAATGTTGGGTATTGAATCGGAAGGGATGATATTAATGGCCGAAAACAATAAAGGCGCCCTGAAATTTGTTTCTCCGACAGAACAAACTGATAATGGAGCGGTAATTGCCTGACAGAATTATTTTACTTTTAATATTGTTAATGGATATATTCATAAAATGAATTTAATCAAATGATCAATAGTTTACATTGTTTAATTTTTATAAAAACAAGTTAGTTATCCTTTGTTTTTGTATCCAATATTTACAAAGTAACACTTTAATCATAGCCCCACATTTTTTATATTTACTTTTCATTATTTTCTTATGAAGAAATTCGGTACAAAGGCAATTCATGCTGGAACAGAACCTGATATAGCAACTGGAGCAATTATGACTCCTATTTATCAAACGAGTACATACGTTCAGAAAGCCCCAGGAGATCATAAAGGATATGAGTATTCTAGGACATTAAACCCTACAAGGCATGCTTTAGAAAAGAATTTAGCAGCACTTGAAAATGCTGATTACGGATTGGCTTTTTCAAGTGGATTGGCTGCTATGGACGCATTGTTAAAAAGCTTTAAGCCTGGGGATGAGATAATATCTTCTAACGATTTGTATGGGGGTTCATATAGGCTATTTACAAAAGTTTTTTCCGACTGGGGATTAAAATTTCATTTCGTAGAAATGGACGATTTGTATAAAGTTGAAGCATTGTTGAATGAAAACACAAAAATGATTTGGGTTGAAACGCCAACCAATCCAATGATGAATATCATTGATTTGAAAGCTATTTCAGCTTTAGGTCAAAAACACAACGTTTTAACTGCCGTTGATAATACTTTTGCATCACCTTATTTACAAAACCCAATTGATTTAGGAGTCGATATTGTTGTTCATAGTATTACAAAATTTATTGCAGGACATAGTGATGTTGTTATGGGTGCAATTATTTTAAAAGATAAAGACCTAGCCGAAAAGCTATATTTTATTCAAAATTCATGTGGAGCCGTTCCCGGTCCTCAGGATTGTTTCTTAGTTTTAAGAGGTATTAAAACGTTACATGTTAGAATGGACCGACATTGTGAAAATGCGATTAAAGTTGCCTCGTTTTTGTCAAACCATGCAAAAGTTGGTAAAGTATATTATCCAGGTTTAAAATCTCATCCTAATCACAAAATAGCAAAGGAGCAGATGAAAAATTTTGGTGGTATGATTTCTTTTACAACTAAAGGTAATATGTTAGAAGATGCTAAAAAAGTGATTACAAGCACTAAAATATTTAGTTTAGCTGAATCCTTAGGGGGAGTTGAATCACTTTGTGGTCATCCAGTAAGTATGACTCATGCTGCAATTCCAAAAGAGGAACGAGAAAAGTCGGGAGTAGTTGAATCTTTAATTAGGTTAAGTGTTGGAATAGAAGATATAGAGGATTTAATAGAGGATTTAAACCAAGCACTTGAAAAAATATAAAATATGAGAGGTACGAAGTTTTCTGTAATTGGAATGGGTAAGTATGGAAGGTCCATTGCCCAAATTTTAAGTGATAGAGGTGCGGAAGTGATAGCTGTTGATAACAGAGAGGAATTAATCGAAGAAGTTGAAGATTATGTTGCCTTAGCAGTAACAATGGACGCGACTGATGCCAAAGCTTTAGAGTCCCAAAACATTCATGAAAGCGATGCTGTTGTAGTTGCAATCGGAGCAAACTTTGAGGCTCTACTTTTGTGTTGTTTTCAATTGAAAGAGTTGGGGGTTAAAAGAATAATTGCACGTTCTAATGATGAAAATCAAAAGAAGATTCTACAAAAAATGGGAATTGAAGAAATTCTTGAACCTGAAAAAGAAATTGGTGTTTTTGTTGCAGAGCAATTAATAAATCCGAGTATAATATCTTTTCTTCAGCTTCCCGATGATTATGAAGTCGCTGAAATCAAACCACCAAAGGATATAGAATCTAGAACCGTCCAAGAAATAGGTTTAAGAATAAAGTACCGTTTAAATCTAATTACTATAAAAAGATGCTTCGAGGAAGATAAAGGAGATTCTATTGAGGTAGTTCAACATATTTTAGGTGTACCTGCTTCGGATACTGTAATCCAACATACAGATACTTTGATTGTTTTCGGGACTTCTAGAGACATTAAAAGATTTATTGAAATAAATAATTAATTTTTTACTGAATTGATGAATAATATTTTTGGGAGAGAACAAAAGTTAAAAGGAAAGAAGACTATTTCCGAAATATTTAATGGCCCGAAGAATTCAGTTAATTCATTTCCATTTAGAGCCTTTTATCTGATTTCAAAATCAGATAAAGCCATCGCTAAATTTGGAATTTCGGTTCCAAAAAAAAAGTTTAGAAGGGCTGTTGATCGTAATAGAATTAAAAGATTGGTTAAAGAGTCTATTAGACTAAATAATTCAGAATTAAATCAATTATTAAGAAACAAAAGGTTTACTATTAAAGTAATGATTGTTTGCAATTCAAAAGAGATGCCAAATTATAGTTTGGTTGACGTGAAAATAAAAGAAATAATTAATCGTTTAAGTTCAGTTGTCAATGTATATGAAGAAAAATAAAGTAATAATTTTTATAGGAATTTTTTCATTAGTATTGTTAAGCTTCTTTCAAGAAGAAGAAACTTCTGATAGATTCGAAATAGGAAAGAATCTAGACATTTTCACTCAGTTATATAAAGAAGTTAATAAAACTTATGTTGAAGGAACCCAGCCTGGAGATTTAATGAAAACGGGTATTGATGCTATGTTAGAGAGCTTGGATCCTTACACTATTTATTATCCAGAATCTGACATTGAGCGTTATAAGTTGATGACTACAGGTCAATATGGTGGAATTGGAGCTAGAATTAGAAGGATTGATGATTTTGTTGTGATAGGTGAACCATACAAAGGCTTTCCTGCTCATAAGGCCGGATTGAAAGCTGGAGATATAATCCTTAAGGTTGATGGGAATTCGGTCAAAGGGAAAACTACGAGTGATCTAAGTAAAATCCTAAAAGGTAACCCAGGTACAGGATTAACGGTTTTAATTCAGAGACCAGGAATAGATAAGGAATTTGAAATAACCTTCAACCGAGAAAAAGTTCAGATTAAAAGCGTTCCTTATTTTGGAATGCTCAACAATGATGTAGGATATATTAAGATGACAAGCTTTACAAGAAATGTGTCAAAAGAAGTAAAAGACGCTTTCTTTGAATTAAAGAAAAAAAATATTAAGTCGTTGGTATTTGATTTAAGAGGTAATCCGGGAGGACTTTTACACGAGGCAATAAAAACTGTTGAATTATTTATTAATAGGGGCCAAAACATATTAGAATCAAGAGCCAAAATTAGTGAATGGACTGACACATATAAGACTGTAAACTCTCCGATTGATAAGAATATTGAAATTGTGTTTTTGGTTGATGGCGGCTCAGCTTCAGCTAGTGAGATTGTTAGTGGGGTAATGCAGGATTTTGACAGAGCTGTTATCTTAGGAAGAAGAAGTTATGGTAAAGGATTGGTTCAGGTTACTCGAAAGCTTAAGTATAATACAAGTATTAAGATTACTAAAGCTAAGTATTATCTGCCAAGTGGTAGGTGTATCCAGGCAATAGATTATTCAAAAAGAGATGATAGAGGGAATCCAATCAAAACACCGGACTCATTGCTAACAAAGTTTAAAACTAGAAATGGTCGTGATATTTTAGACGCTTCAGGGATTTCTCCCGACATTACTGTTTCAAAAGCTACTTATAGCGAAACAGCGATAGCTTTGGTTTCCAATAATATCATATTCAATTTCGCTACTCAATATGTTTTAAAGCATGATTCAATTGTTCCTGCTGAACAATTTTTTTTAACCAATGAAGAGTATACTGAGTTTATAAATTTTGTAGGTCAAAAGCAATATAATTTTGAAACAAAGACTGATAAAGGACTTGAGTATTTCAAAATGAAAGCTAAAAAAGAAGGTGTTATTGATGAAATTAAATCTGATTTAGATAACATCGAAAATAAATTAAAGGCTAGCAAGAAGAGTCAACTTATTAATGATAAGGTACAAATCAAGAAACTACTCGAAATTGAAATAGCTGGTAGGTATTACCTTCAAGAGGGAAAGATAAAAAACAGATTAAGTAGAGATCCTGATGTAGAGAGAGCAATTGAAATACTGCATGACAAGACTCTTTATAGCAGTATCTTGTCTGGACAACCTATTAAATAGTGCCTATCAATAGAAAAATTGCATTTTATATATATTTTACCGGACTCTTTGGTCTTTCGGCGAGTATTCCTGTTTCTAAATTTGGCACATCTTTTGGAATGATTCTTATTTCTTTTGCATGGTTTTTAAATTGGAATTGGAAAGAGAAATTAAGCTTGTTAAAAGAACATCGAATACCATTAATCGCTTCAGTAAGCTTATTTCTTATTTTTGTTTTTGGATTAATACATTCCGAAAATATTGATTATGCTTTAAAGGATTTAAAAATAAAAGCTCCACTTTTTATTCTTCCTGTCGTGTTTGCTTTGTCGGGTTTTAAACTAGATAGAGAAAGGATTATTGTTGCATTAATAATACTAACTTCTTCTGGAGTAATAGCATCAATAATTGGCTATATATCATACTATATTAGGACAACTCAAGGCGAAATTTTAGACCTTAGATGTATGTCACCTTTTATCAGTATGATTAGACTTTCGCTGATACTTAGTTTCGGCTTTGGTTTAGGACTTTGGGGATTTAGTAAACTGAAATCGAATTTAAAATGGTTGCTCTTAGTACCTATTGGTTGGATTGTTTATTTTATAGTCTGCGCTGAAAGTTTAACGGGGTTAGTACTCATACCCGTTCTTTCCCTTTACTTTATGTTTTTTATATTAAAACGTAATAGAACTCTGGCTTTTGGATTAGGAGCAATATTGCTAATATCTAGTATTTGGTTAGCTTTTAAGTTGACCGATATAAGTTCTTTGGTATTTGCTAATAATAGTTACAAATACAATGAAAAAACGCTTAATGGTAGAAAGTATAAGCATAATATAAAAGTATTAACTAGAGAAAATGGTAACCTCCTTTATGATAACCTAAATGAAGAAGAAATGCTCAAAGAGTGGTCCTTGAGGAGTTCATTGCGATATAACGATACAATTAATGGGTTTAATGTGGGGGCTGTTTTAATAAGATTTCTTACGTCTAAAGGAATCAGTAAAGATTCTGTAGGAGTTTCATTATTAACAAATGATGAAATTAAGGCAGTTGAAAGAGGTGTTCCAAACGTATACTATTTAACTGCAAATCCCATAGCAAGAAGAATTCATGTTGGATTTATGGAGATTAGAAATGCCATAGAAAATAAAAAGTATTTTGGAAGTTCAATAGCCTCCAGATATATTTATGCTAGGACAGGGTACCAAATTTTTAAAGACAATTTTTTATTCGGAACTGGTACTGGGGATGTGAAAGATGAGTTTTTAGATAAATATAAAAAGTTGAATACAAAAGAAGTATATTTTGACAAGAGGTCTCATAACCAATATCTTACGGTAGCGATAACATTGGGTATATTTGGGTTGATTATTTTTGTCGGAATTATCAGTCTATTAATGAAGACTTATAACGGAACATTAATTTATATATTCTTCCTTGGTCAATTAATATTACTACTAGGTATGCTATGGGAAGACACCCTTGAAACCCAAGCTGGTATTGCAATATTCTCCTTATTGCTCAATTTATTTTTGTTTGAGAAGAGATACAATTAATTCTATTTGTTTTCCAGCTTTTTAAGGAAAAAATAAAGCAGAAAAAATAATATTATAATGTCTTCTAAACAGGGATTATATTATAATTTCAAGGTGTAAATAATATTTATTTAAACTATTGTAAAAGAAAGTTTAGGTGATTAATTTGTTAGTAGCTTAAAGCCTCTTCCGTGCATGTTTACAATTTCAAGTTTTGGATCAGCCCTTAAGTATTTTCTTAATTTAGTAATGTATACATCCATTGATCTAGCGTTAAAATAACTATCGTCTTTCCAAATCTTATTTAAGGCAACAGATCTTTCAAGAACATCATTGGTGTTTTCACAAAGTAATTTTAATAAATCTGCCTCTTTACTTGTGAGTTTTTGCTCAACACTTTTCCCTCCTTTAAGAATCCTTCTATCATAATCAAAGTTTAAAAGTCCTAAATCAAAATGTTTTAGTTCAGGTTTCGGATTCTCAGTGCTATTTGTTCTTCTAAGGATTGCCTTAATTCTCATTAAAAGCTCTTCCATTGAGAAGGGTTTTGTTAGATAATCATCTGCTCCACTTTGGAATCCTTCAATTTTGTCTTCTTTTAGAGATTTAGCTGATAGAAATATAATAGGGATATGCTTATCAGCGTTTCTAATTTCTTTTGCGAGCGTAAATCCATCTTTGATTGGCATCATTACGTCAAGTGCACATAAATCATAAGATCCTTTTAAGAATGCTTTAATACCTTTGTCTCCATCAGTTTCTAATTGGCAGTTATAGCCTTTTGCAATAATATATTCTTGTAATAATGATCCTAAGTTTGGATCGTCTTCTACTAGTAAAATGTTTGTTTTATTGCTCATCTTCATTTGGTTTAAAGGGTAAATGGATGCTAAATGTTGATCCTTTACCTAGTTGACTTGATACTTTTATTGTTCCTTGATGTTTGTCTACTATGGCTTTTACATAGCTTAACCCTAATCCGAATCCTTTTACATCATGAACATTTCCTGTGGGTACTCTATATAGTTTATCGAAAATTTTATTTACATTCTCTTTTGAGATTCCAATTCCGTTATCTTTTACTTCTAATACAATTCCGTTATTAATATTTCTAGTTTTTATAAAAATATCAGGTGATCTAGGTGAGTATTTAATTGCGTTATCAATTAAGTTACTTACAATATTAGTAAAATGGACTCGGTCGGCTACAATAATTTGTTCCTCTGCTTCAAACTTAAGATTGATGGCCCCTTTTACAGCTTCTAGTCTAACTTTAGATTGCTCACTTACTGCATAAATTACAGAATGAGCATCTAATTCAAAAAGTTTTAATTTAAATTCTCCTTTATCAAGGACAGCACTTTGAAGTACATTTTCAACCAATGTACCTAATCGTTTATTCTCGGAGTTAATAACATTAACATAATGTGATGTTCTTTCTGTTGTTTTGGGAATATCACTATCATTAAGGACTTCACAAGCTAAAGATATAGTTGAAATAGGAGTTTTTAACTCGTGGGTCATATTATTAATAAAATCATTTTTAATCACTGCTAATTTTTTTTGTTTAACCAACGTTGCAAATGTGATCCAAAAGGCTATTAATATTGCTAAGATGAATATTGATGATAGAGAAATTGCTGGTCCAACAAGTCTAAATAGGTAACCTCTCTCTTTTGGGAAATATAAGCTAAGTAGGTCTTTACTACTTCTAAATAAGGCTTGTCCCGCAAAAAGTTCAATAGCGTATGGTGAGTTATTGAATTTTGAGGTTTCAATTCCTTTTTCTTTAACTACTAAATGATTATCTGAAAATAAACCAATGTGAAATTTAGTATTAATACCATTATTTTTTAATTCCTTTTTAAGGATTTCAGATAAACGGTGTGGGTCTACTCTTTCTGCTAAATTTCCTTGTCCCATTAAGGAAGATAATCCATTGGGAAACTGAGGTATTTTTGCTTTTAAAAAACTAAATGATTTATTTTGTCTTTTTTTACTTGTATTAAATGACTTTTGAATAATATTT
>MDSY01010146.1_pt1 | contig 32008 bp, 29 predicted proteins | sample 811131 | NCBI WGS metagenome assembly MDSY01 (sample SAMN05326643, study PRJNA326480) | marine metagenome | isolation source: seawater | place: Atlantic Ocean: South West | collected 2010 | reverse complement strand
CGATATCCTTGCTATTGATGGTAGGGGTTGGAAGTTCAATTGCATCTTCGTGAATAAGAACGGTGACATAACAGATCTGTCTGATGATATGAATATGGGAATTCTTTGGAATCATTTTGCAAAAGAATTAGGATTTGGTAATCTGGGTGCAAGCAAACTTATGGGGTTAGCCGCTTATGGCGAATACAGTCATGAGATACATATGCATTTAGAAAGATACTGGGAACTTGGTGCGTTACCTGATAGCAGAATGTCCTATGGAAAACTAAGATCACTGCATCAACTTAGACCAGAGAACATTGCCAAAACACTTCAAGTGGGAACTGAAGAACGTGTTAGAGACTATATACTTGCTTTGAAAACAAGTGATAACTTATGTGTGTCTGGCGGAGTTGCATACAATGGCTACATGAATGAGATGCTAACCAAGACTTGGGATAACGTATATGTGCCACCTGCTCCGGGAGATGAAGGTCAGTCGATTGGTACTTACATGCATGCAGACTATATTCTAAACGATAATGTGCATATACCAAGTGTATATTCTGGTAAAGAGTATGACTATGTTGGTGAAGAGAAAGTTGATGTTAAAGAGGTAGCACAGGCTATTGCTGATGGAAAGATCATTGGTTGGTTCCAAGGTAAGTCTGAGAGTGGTCATAGGGCATTGGGCAATCGCAGTATCCTTGCAGATCCACGAAACCCTGAGATCAAATCTATTATTAACCGCACCATTAAGAATCGTGAAGACTTTAGACCATTCGCACCGTCTGTCCTCGTAGAGCATTACCAAGAATATTTTGAAACTAATCAGCCTAGTCCGTACATGGCAAGGATCTGTCCTGTCAAATCTGATAGGGTTCCTGGTATTACACATTTGGATAACACTGCTAGAATACAGACTGTTAGTAAGGAAGACAACCCTAAGTATCACGAGTTGATTAGCGAATTCTACAAGATCACTGGCATTCCTATGGTGCTTAACACTAGCTTCAACTCTCAAGAGCCTATTGTAGAGACGCCTAAAGAAGCCCTATATACTTTTAATAACACAGAAATGGATATGGTGGTAATTAATGATTATATCGTGCGTAAAGTGGGGCGATAAGTTTAGTCACGAGCATGTGAATAGACTATACAAGATGGTGTGCAAGAACTTCCATGAGGAGTTTACATTCGTGTGTCATACCGAAGATCCTACAGACATTCATCCCGACATCAAGATCATTCCTCTTGATCTATCATTAGATCTTGAAGTGTGGTGGTGGAAGCTTGTCTTGTTCCAACAACCGACTGATGAAGTCAATATGTTCTTTGATCTCGACAATGTAATCCAAGGCGACATAACACACTACAAAGATTACGCTGAGAAAGATAAACTAATGATGATCAAGGCGTATTGGAAGCCTTGGTTGGAAGATATTAAGCCTATTGCTAAGAAAGGTTTTGATATGAATCTAAACTCATCTGTCTTAGTTTGGAGCGGAGATCTTACTGAAATATGGAATACGTTTCACGCAGACATTGAATTCTATCTACTGAAATATAGAGGAATTGATTCATATCTTAATTTTGACCATTCGGAAAAACTAAACTTCTTCCCAAGAGGAGAGATCTACTCAAGAGCATATGGTATAGATGAGAATGATTATTGGTACACATATGGTACTCCTGGCCCTGAGAAGTTGTACTACAGTGAAGATCATACGATATGTATCTTTAATGGGTGGAGACGAAAGCGTTGGAGCGATAAGGCTGAAAACGATTATATATTAGACAATGAGGGTTATGATGGTTTCGAACATTACTGGAATTAGTAGAGGTGCTTGGAGTAGCATATGGAAGCTGAACGATGTTACAGATGATTTAGGCAAATCTATTCATGCCGTGAGGGATCTATTGCAACCTCATATGAAACCAGAACATTATAAAGCACTGATGTTTGCTATCAATAGAGGCTATGATATTCCTCACTTTTGGGACAGCATGTCGCCTAATCAAAGTGTCAGTAAAACATGGCTTGGGGAAGAGTTGGGTAAAGTCAAATTCAAGCAGGGGAAAAAGTTAAAAGACGGGTCATTTTCAATTAAAAAGAAAAGAATCCAATTAGTGGGCGGATGGTTTGGATTTCCAATAATCAACATTCTTCTAGATATCTTTAAAGGAGATCTGGATTTTATAGAAAATATCGACCTTGACGAAAATGCCATATCGGTATTTCATCAAATCGCCAACGAAAAAAATGTAGATAGGGGGGTTAACCTGATCGGCACTTGTGCGAATTTCTTAGATAACAATCCTAGATCTCACACACTAGATGTTCTAATTAACACATCATCTGAACATATGCCACCATTACCACAACTGTTAAAGGGTAAGAACCCAAAGCCAACATGTCTATACGTGCTACAAAGTAACAATATGCACCATATTGAAGAGCATGTCAACTGCGTAAATAGCGAAGATGAACTTGTCGAAACTTCTGGAATAACAGATGTAGTATATAAAGGCGAGATTACTATGGGTAATGGTTATAAAAGGTTTATGGTAATTGGCTATCAGTAGAGTTATATACAGTTTTTACATCGAAATTCCTACAGAGTTATTGGTATCACACCATAGCTCCAAGGAAAAGTTTGCAGATAATTACGATTGGCTATTGACAAGTCAGAAACATTATGCTAATAAGATAGGTGTAGAGTACAAGCACTTCACTAAAGACGAAGCGTTTGATGCATATGCTGAGTGGTTTGAGGATAACTATCCACAGATCTCTTACTATGATATCATCAACTTTTACAAGATCCGCCTAATGATGGACTTGTCTGAAGAGTATGATGAGGTTCTTTACCTAGACATTGATGTCATACCAATGACAGATCTAAACTTCTTTGAGGAGATAGATCTGTCTAAGGGTATAGCTGTTATGACTGGCACTGCCAATGGACAACAACCTGTCACCAAGCAAGCAACCCTTTCATACACACATAGCGTGAGGTCTCCTATGGCTAAGATGTGGAACAGTAAATGTCTCATATCCGACTATGGTATGGGAGTAGATCAACCTGATGTATTCAACACTGCGATAGTGGGGGCAAAACGAGAACATCTAAAACAACTTAAATACTTCGATGATTTTGAGGAAACTCTTGACACGATGGAAGGTATGATATGTGATGAGTTCTATCCCGATACCATCAGTTACATGTTTGGTTATGATAACGAAACTGTGTGGGGGGTTAAGACATATCTAAACGAAGTTCCTTATCAGGCGTTAGGAGAATGGCACCACCTTATGGACAAGTGGAGCTATATAACTAAAGATGCAAAGTTTGTACATTGTATTAGTAAGGATTTTGACTATGTGAGGCAATGGTGTGAAAAGAATAATATTCAGTTTATATAGAAATGATCTTGACGATCATGCTTCTGTGCCCGATATCAAACGACAACAGTTCGCTAAGTATGCGGATCAGTTAGAAAATAAGCAGAGAGAATATGCAGATCTGTGTGGTGCAGACTATAAGATATTCAAACCAAACTCAACAGACTATATTAACGTACAATTCGAAAAGCTTAACATGTTTGAGGAGTTGAGACATAAGTACGATCAAGTAATGTACCTAGATTTTGATGTCATACCCAACACCACCATAAACATCTTCGATAAGTTTGATCTAAACACCATATGCGCTTTTAACATAGATGTTGGTATGGATCCAGAAATTATCAAAGCTAGATTTAGAGATAATTTTGCTTGGGATGCTATGGACATGTATAGCAAAGCCCTTAACAAGAAGGCCATGCTTCTCTTACACGACATATATGGAAGTGAAAGTTGCATCAACACAGGTGTTCTATTAATGAACTCTGATTGTATTGCTAACCTAAACTTTGCAGAGAGATCTGTAGAGGCTGTACTCACATTCGATGAGTCATTAGAAGATAGCCTATATATGCCCGAAATGACTAAGAATTGGGCATTAAACAATGAAGTCATACTATCGTATATTATAGATAAAAATAACCTACCGTTTACTAATATTGGAATGTCTTGGAACTTCATAGTAGATCATAATGAGCAACAGATTACATCTGCCGCACACTTTCTACACTTTGTTCATAAGAAGTTTGATCTATACTTCGGGTGAGAGGAGCATTGCTGTATACTTCACAACGTCAATAAAGGTTTTAGCCTTTCTAAGCTTCGCCTTAGTCTCACGGTCTTTACTTGTTTTGATAATGTCCATTTCAAATACTTTGAGCTTTGTTAAAAACAACTTCTCTTTCATATTATCATCTTCATATGGTTCAAATAGCGTATCTACCAATGCTTCGTGTAGGTTACTATCTACACCTTCGCCCTCATAAATAAGTTCCATCTCTTTGCCAGTGGCAATGATCATCTCTTTAAATGATTCGTTCTCTCTACGAAACTTGTTGAAAGTGTTTTCGTGAATGATATCGATGTCGATCTTACTTGTCAACCATTCATAATCAGCATCTCCAGACTTAGCTTCGATGTTAAAGGGGATAAGAACCACATTATCTTCAGTCGATTCTTCAGCGAAAAGCATTACCTCAATCTCGGTACGTTCATTGTTAGTGAAGTGTGCTGTGCTGATTTCTAAATTGTGTATTGTCATTTTACACCTGTTCCATTTTAAGTCTGTGGGTTGTAGCAGTAACGGCAGAACCGTTAGGGAATTCCTGTGCACGATAGTCATCAAGACCAACGTAACGTGTTTGGTGATTACCAGCGCCATTAAGGATAGTATCTGCCATACCAGATCCTAGATTAGTTCCAGTGCCATTAAGATTATATGATATTTTACTACCAACGATCTCTGATGCGGCATGTCTCATACAGTTCTGTAGCCACCCATCCATTTCTGCCTGAGTATATTGTTCTATATTCTTATCTGCGTTTCTGATAAACAGCATCTGTCCCATAGAAGGAGCGGCAATGTTATCAGCCGCTAGGAGATAGTAGCTAGTGACTGTAGTAGGTTGGTCTAATGTTTCCCCAATACCACCAGCCGTATATAATGTTGTGTCGGCTCTTGTATCAGCATATACTATGTCCGTAGATACCGCAGAATATCCAGACAGTGTAGTTGCTGTATGAATGTAATATGTTCCTGGTTGTCCAGCGGCACCCGTAATCGTATCAATAGCAGGATAGATAAATGTATCATAAACATCAGTCAAAGTCATGGCTTGAATATCACCACTTGTCTGATAGACTGGAAATGCAACACTATTAGTATCTGCCGTAGCCGTTGTATCGGTTCTAGTTTCAGTAATATGAGCACGTTGAACTGTAACTGTGGATGGTTCCGCCGTAGTTGCTTCAGTCGGTAATGTTGATACACTTGTTGACATAGCACCAGCTTGTTTACGTGTATCAGAAAGATTACCCAACCCACCAGAAGACGCAACACGTGATAGTGTAACAGATGGAGAGGCTCCATACAAATACCTACATCTATTTTTAACTGCGTCTATTTGAGCCGTTGTCATCTCTATGAGATTGTTCGACCCATCTAGTATAAGAGGAGTTCTAACTGTCATCTAATTAACTTCCTGCACCATATAGTGTCTTGACTGCCGTGCCATCAGAACTATATATCACGAATGTAACAACGTCTTTTAGTTCTGCTTGAGAGACGGCATCATCTCCAATTTCACTTTCTCCCACCGCACCTGCGGCTATTCCATCCGCAATTACGGCATTTGTCGCAATGTGATCCGCAGTCACCGCATCGTCTGAAATGTGTTCTGAACCAATAGCATCGTCTGCAATCTTAGTTCCATTAACAGCATCAGCACCAAGTAAATTTGAAGTGATTAATAGCTCAGAAACAACACCATCTGCGGATGTGGATCCTAATACTCTATTAGCCGTAACAACATTCTGCATCTTGGCATAAGTGATTGCGTCATTTGCCACCTTACCTGTAGTCACATTTAAATCTGCGATCTTTGCAGTTGTCACCGCTAAAGCATTAATCTTTGTTGTTGTCACCGCCGAAGTATTGATTTTATTGGTAACGACTGAGTTTGTTGCTAATTTAACCGCAGTGATAGATCCATCTTCAATCAAAGAAGCATCTAAAGAACCTGCCTTGATGGAAATGTGACCACTAGCCGCATCAAATGATGCTGAGTCAAATGAGGCAATACCCTTGTTAGTTAATGAAGAATTTTCGCCTGAGATAGACCCACTTGAAATGTCAATACCCTCACCTGCTGAAATAGCACTTCTGATATTAGCATTCGTTACTTTGGCGTATGTATAAACACCATCGTCACCATATGAAAGAGTACCGTATCCTGTGCCAGTGTTAGCCGCACTAAAGATATCTACAACTTCGGCAGAGTCCGTTCCATCAATTTTTACTTCATTGATAGCCGCAACAATACTACCTTTAGCTGTTGTCACCAATGAACCTAGAGCACCAACAACTGTCGCCGCACTATCTACCTGTCCATGGATCTCACCAATAGCCGCACCTACTGTACTTGCTGTCGTACCCATAACACCAACTGAAATCGTACCTAGAGATGTTTCTGCCGCATTCGCTTTTGTTAATGCGGTGTTAGCATTAGCATCTACTTCGTTAATAGCAACTACAATGTTTTGATCAGCATCTGTAGTCAAAGAACCTCTTGTACCTAAGTCACTATCAAGGTTATTGATTTGTACTTCGTGTTCGTTAATCGCACCCTTGATTGTAGATGCACTAGTTGTTAAAGTAGCGGCACCAATCTCTGCATCTAGCTCGTTAATAGCCGATTTGATGCTAGACTTGTCTATTGTTGTGAGATTGGCAATTCCTCCAATATCACTATCCAAATTGTTAATGGCTTGTACAACGTCACTGTCATCCCCCGAAGTGGACATCAGTGAGATATCACCGACATCATAAGAGATATCGTTGACTTTTGTTTTGAAAGCGGATACTGTATCCGTGAGTGTTACGTGCGTTCTAGCCATTTAAATTTTCTCTACAATTTGAGCCAACAGTTGTTTGATATCGCCTAATTCATTCTGTAGGTTTCTTACATCTGCTTTCAGTTGTTTATCTTCTCGGTCTTTTTTAGCTCGTGTCTTTTTACGTTCACGTGCTGTTGTGATCTCATCTCTATTTATATTAATTATAGCACCCGAAATTGGATCTCTTGCCAAATCCGAATGCCCACTTACTTTAATCATTATACACTCAACGCTATAATTCTTAGATCTTTGATGATTGGTGGTGTTGATGTGTTACTAGATTTCAGCACAATCTTAACTTGGAATTGTGAGAATGCTTCCATAGTGCCACCATCTCCGCCCACAAGGTATCTATATTCTCTAAACACATTAGGGTTTTCATCTGAGGGTATTTCTGTTTCTTTAGTCGCTAACACCCAAGTTGAGTCTAGAAGGTTGCCTACCGCACCAGTGTCTGAAGCATTAGTTCTATAGTAAACCTCAAAGTTTGCCGCAGAAGGTCTGTTTGCACCAACTAGGATCTTAATTCCTACTGCACTTTCTTCCAAAGCAACTGGTTGTGTAATATGCTTCGATAGACTTGAACCACCTGTTGGATTAGTTTCAGCGATGTACGCCAATGGGACATTGCCCAAGTTACCACTTGCAACCTGTTTATCCACCAAGTTCTTGATACCAGTTACAGACGCACGTTGAAGATCTACTACAGGACATACAAGGTCACTGTTAGTCTTTAGATTGATCTTGTGTGTGATAGATTTAACGCCGCTCATGTTTAGTGTCGAGTTCTCTGAAGAAGCAATCATTCTAGGTGTTAAGAAGATATTGTTGTTTCTATTAGAGATAGGCGTATAAACTGTATCTTTAGTGTATGCTGTTTCAGATCCAGCCCAAGACTTACCTGATGTAAACTTAGCTGAGTGTGATATCAGCGTTGATGCTGGGGATAGTGTTTCGAAGTAGGGAAGTAGTGTGTCGATTTCAACGTTTCTCGTCATAGTCACGGCAGAACCACCACCTGCTACAGTAGAAGTCGCTACATCTGACGCACCTGCCGTAAATTCAAATCCATAACCATCTACCTTAGTCACTGTTCTTTGACCGTTGATGTTAGCCGCCGCAATGCCGCCGAATGCTACTGCGCCCGCAATAGTTGTCTTGTCATTAACTAATAGGCCATGACCAATTGACAATACTTGAATAGTTCCTGATGTGTTTGTAACTCCCAATGAATTTGCTTCTAAAGCAACTACTGGTGTATTAGCGTTCTCTAGAACCACATCACCGCCTGATGTATCAAACTTAGCACGATCAAGTGCAAATGTCAAGTCTCTCTCTTGATCTGCTGTCCAAGTTCTTGCGTTTTGAGACTTAAACAATGAACCCAATGTAGGCTGTTTAGTAACACGTTTCTCTGTAGATCCCACAATAAGATCTCCTGCCTTCGCAACGTATACATGATATCCAGTTGTGTCTGCCAGTAATACCATAGAGTATTCTGTATTACCGTTTAAGTATACAGGCTCCTCAAACTCAAAGTATGTTACCACAGTACCATCTTCGCTTACGCCAATTGCACTTGGTGACAGCGACTTAACGCCGTTAGGGACAATTTCATCTGCCGATGGTACACCATTAACTGTTGGTCTAATTTGACAAATAACAGGAACAGTAGTATCCTTTGATTGGAACCTAACACCGATACGAGTTACGAACAGACCTTCAGTCTCATTAACCATAAATGTCTGAGCTAATGGATCACATCTTCTGTTATTATTACGGTTAGTAGATGCTTGTGTATTATTATTAGTAACAGGGCGATTTGGTCTTGGTCTTGGAACAGTAGTCGTTGAACCACCGATAGTAAGTACACGAGTAGATGTGAATGTCGCTTGTCTTGTTTCCAACACACCAGCCGATGTGAATGGAGACATCGCAATAGATGTTGCAAACTCTTCTTCTGGAACACTAATGTCTAGAATTTTGAATTCACGAGTACCTGTTCTAAATTTAGTTGCACCGTTTGGAATGAAGAACGAACCTTCAATACTACCTTCTGCATCTGTAGTAAGTGTTGACTTTCCATTTGGATGCTCAACAGCATTGATATATTGGTTACCATAATCTTCAACAGTATTGGCAAATCTTGTAAACGATTCTGCCTTTACCCAATCCGCAATTGGTTTGTTATTAAAGAATGCATACACTTGAGTATTTGGTTTAAGACCAAATCCACGGAAGCTTACTTTCTTAGATCTCATGAATGGAATAAACGCAACGTCTAGTACACGATCCGCAACAAATTCACGAACCGTTTCTGAAGCAACAACTCTATCGACTGATGTAGTTCTTCCCACTGTCTGTGATTGTAGCTGTGTTCCAACGTTTAGTTGATCTTCACGACCAACCCAATTCCATCTCCAATTGTTCCACAGTGTTGCAGTACCGTTATTACGTAGTCTCGTACCACCGTCTTCAACACGATCTGGTTTACGATCAACATCAACCCACTCATCTGAAGCAGGGGATAGCTCAATAAACCCTTGACCAATGATAACCGCAAATGGGTTAATGTTCATGAATTCGGTAGCTTGTGATTGATCGATATAGTTTTCGTTTGTGTGATTAAGGTAAACGCTATCACCTTTAAGAATTACACCTGTAGATAGATCACTATCGTAAAGCATTCTTACGTTTGCTTCTGAGAACCAAGGACGCATTATTTTAGCTTCTGGATCAATAGATGCTCTATAGTCTGCCGATTGGAAGGATCTTGCTTGATCAGCAAAGTTGTCTACAAAGAAACCTGATTTAGTTCTGTTGTTTCCACTTGCATCAAGAACGTTAAACGAATTGGTTTCCAATTCAAGAAGGCTCAATGCTGTAGATTCTTCTAGTCTATCAATACGTTCTTCGATCTTACCGATGTCACGCATAGTAAAGCGTTTAGCCCTAATAGTAGTCGATGTTACATCTGCGTCATTGATTGTGAATGGGTTCATGTTCACGTGGAACATATCCAAAGCATTTGTAGGGATTGGTGGCAACATTGGATTTACGCTAGGTTCGCCTTCAATCGCCGTAACGTTGCTTTCTCTATCGATAACAACACGTACTTTTTTACCCAAATAATATTCTGCATCACATGTGATCAAGCTTGTATTCTTAGGCATCTCGTTAATACGAGCACCAGAACCAAAGTTGCCAGATGAGTTAACTGTTGAACGGAAATCAAGGACATTTCTTAAATTAACTTCTGCACCGTTTGATTGAGTGTATGATGGAATATCACCATAATCAATCTGTCCAGTGTAAGAGTTAACAGCAAAGAAATCACCAGATGCGCCGTGTGTGAAGTGCTTGTATCTCACAAACACGTCAGCCGATTGTGTAACTCCAGCTTTCTTAAGCATTCTACCATTTAGGTAAGCAAAGTCACGTTGACCGTTATCCAAGTCATAAGACGTTGTTAGATCAGCACCATCTGAATCTGCAAGAGTAATTCTCTCAATGCTACTAATATCAGCTTTTGTAAAGTTTAGATGTCCAGATGCGTCTGGAGTAATAGTTTCTGTAACTTCTGTTATGCTTTTAGTTCTAACAGTACCAGCAGACTTGTTAACATATGTTATGATCTCATAAGTACCATCTGGAATGTTACCACTAATTGTACTAGCTGTACCACCAGAACCACTGAATGCAATGTTTGTGTTGACATCTGAGTCTGCATGTGCCGCAATCCAAGCACTAGTATCGTCAAAAGTTTCTCCTGTTGCGGTTAGTGTAAGTGTACCAGACTGACCAGAAACAACAGCACTACGTTTACGCTGTACAGTTAGTGAGATGTCTGTAATAACTTTTGGACGATCTTCTGGTAGTGGGAATAATAGACTTGTAGCCGCTTCGTCTTTAAACGCCGCCAAGGAGTTCTCAAGCACTAGTGTCATGTAGTCTGTAGAACCAGTACCAATTGACTTAATGTTGTTTTTGTTCTTGTTAGCATTGATCTTAATGTCAAACAGGTAAACCCTAAAGTTTGCGCCATCTTCTTCAACAGATCTTACACGTGCTGTACCAATAAGAGTTCCCGTACCTGCTGTGTTAGGGTATAGGTTTACCAGTGCAAATGTATCAATGTTTGGCAGACCTTTGTTTCCAGAACAAATAACATACTGACCGTATGCCGCCGCCACAACGTTATTGTTTTCTGTGATCGTTGTTCTAGGTTTTGAAACTGGAATTGATAGAGGAGAGTTAATAACCGCCCTATAGCCATCCACATATGCAACACCCGGAGTAATGTCGAAGTCTAACTTAGTTGCATCAGTTTCATTTGTGTCAAAACTTACTGTAAACCTTTTGGCAATGTAGTTTCCCGATTCCTCTGAAGTACGAAGAGCCATTCTATCTTCAATTGTATTGTAGTTGTCTGTTGGCTCAACTTGTGCAACGATTACACCTTCCGTAATCTTACAGATATAGATAAAGTTCTCATCTGATGCAACATTAGCCTGATCAGCAATGATTAATCTAATACGGTATCTGTCAGCACCTGGGGCAGACACGTTAGGTGTAGCACCTGAGTTATCATATAAAGCTGTAGTATCAGATACTGTAACAATATCTTGAGTAACTTTAAAACCAATAACAGCATTTGCATTTGAGGTATACTTAGAGACGATTAGTGACTGTTCTGCCGCATATACAAATCTATCATTAGCAAAGAAGTCTCCTGCGTGAATAGAAACTCTCGTACCTTGACCAGCGCATGGGTTAGCAACAGTGTTTGTTGCTTGAACAGTAAGCGTCTCGCCACCACCCGATAGTGTATCAGCAGGTGATACACGTACTGGTGAAGATCCACTAGTTCCACCTGATGTGCTTACATATCTTACGTAGATTGTAGCTGGTTCGGCTTCTGATACTCGTGCAACTGCTTCGTGAACCTCTACGATGATAGAATTTCCTGTTGAAGTGAACTGTACACCAACAATTGAATTGGTTGGAAGTTCTCCGTCAAGTTTAATGAACTCATATCCGTTGTTACAAGTTGTTCCACCAGGATTGACTGCCGCACCCTCTTTGAAGATGTTTCTACCCATTCGAGAAATCTCTCGTTGGGTAATAGTTTGCATTTGAGTCAACTCACGAGCTTGTAGAGCACGACCATTGTTAAAGAGAATTCTGTGATAATTGTCACTATCAGCGAAGTCGTCTTTGTATGTTGACGCAAAAAGGTCTTTTGTAAAGTCTCTAGTCATGTTTTCCTACACCGATTATAGTTGAATAACGATTTTAATATCTTCTGTTTGTTCTGCCGATCTAGTAACAGCCGCTCTATTATCTATATACAAAATATCACCGCTTAATGGGTTTAAATCCCCATTAATGAATGCGTCTGTATCGCCATCAGCGTTTGCCAATGCAAGAACACCAGAACCAGATCCATCTGTCTCTGAGATAGATTCGGCTTCTTCAAACTGAATGAAGCCTGTTGTCTCGTTTTGATGATAGTAGATGTTATCTGAGTCCACTTTGTCGATATAAGCCTTAGCACCACTTGTGCCACCAAGGATGGTTTTGTCAGCACTAAATATCGTACTGATAGTAGATAGGTTTAGTCTATTAAGAGCATTGCCTGTGTTATCTGTTAGCTTTGCGCCAGCATGTGTTAAAGGATTTTTGATTAGAGTAACTTGGCGGAAATCGTTTCCTACAATGAAGTCTCCTGTCTCAATACCCTCTGGTTTTGTATTGAACATGATTGCTCGTGTTTTTAGATCGTCTCTTGGGTCTGCACCAACACCTGATTTAGGACCAAAGATTGGCCTAACAGATGCGCCTGTGCCACCACCACCCGATAGGGTAATGCTTGCATACGTGTAGCCCGCACCAAACACAAGTGTTCCAGATGAATCACGTGCGTCCAATTTAGATACTGCACCACCAGATACCGTGACATCAGCTTTAGCCAATGTGCCACCGTTACCCACGATTGTTGCAGTCGGCGTTGATGTGTAACCTGTCCCACCAGCAGTTACTGTATAACCAACGATTTCTCCTGGTACTGCCGCATCTTGAATACCCTTTTGCTCAACAATAGATGCTGGGCTATCACTATCTGTTTCAGTAATGAAGGTAACAGGAAGGAAGTTAGCAGAGAGGAATTTAGATGCTGTTAAAGCACCGATAGAGAATAAGAATTTCCAGACATAACCATCTGCCGCTTTAAATGCGTTTGTAGATGTACCTGTGGGCTTAACCGTAGAGTTAACCACATTGCCAGAAGCATTACGACCAGCTTGTAAACAAATGTATACGTGGTTCTCGTCAGTAAAGACATAATATGCGGACACAGGATGTCCTTCGATATTGTCATTCCATGAAGAGTATGTAGCACCCGAAGACCAATCTGTACGTGGAACAACCAAAGACTTATCAGCAACTGCTTTAACAGACTGCAAAGAAAGTCCCAAGTTACGAGTATCTCGTTGAGAGTTCTTAGGTGTGGGTGCAGTATCTGTACCGTCCCATGTCTCTGAACGACCTACGCCAATGTAATAGTCATTTGCCGCACTATCAATATCAGTAATGATATCAAGTAATAGTTGCTTTTTGAGTGTGTCTGTAATAATAGCTGTCATTTTCTATGTCCTTAAGAAGCAACTGTTTTAGAGGCTAAGTGCCAGTTTGCACCATCCCACATCATGAAACCAGCTTCATGTGCCGCAAATGCTACTGTTGATGGGTTACCCGTACCGACTAAGCTTGTTACCGTTACTGTAGCAGTACCTGTTCCCCTATTCACAAAGTATTTAGTCTCGCCAGTAATCGTCCCATCTGCCATCGTAATAGCAAGTGCAGAAGACGCATTGAAGATTGTTAGAGGAATTGTTAGGTTTACTGCGCCATCACCTGTTAAAAAGTGTTCACGATGCACAATTTTATTATTGATATTAACTGCACCAGTACCCTTAGAAGCTAGAATAAGAGATACGTTAGTGTCATCTCCATCTGCCGAAATTGAGGGGCTGTTTCCTGTTGCGGAGTTTGTGACCAAGATTTGGTTCACTGCCGATGCAGTAGCCGTTACTTTGATTAACTCGGCACCGTTGGTGTCATTGATACTAGTGCCAATCTTACCTGTGTTGATAAGAGGAGATGTTAGTGTCTTAGCCGCCAATGTCTGAGTAGCCGCCTCAAATACGAATGTATCATTAGTGCCAAGTGCAGGCAATGTAATGTTGCGATTAGCCGTTAGTTCACTTGATACAACCATATACTTATGGTCTGAAGACAAGTCATTGATTTGTGGTGTAGTGATAATAGGTGTAGTCAACGTCTTATTAGTCATTGTCTGTGTAGCAGTATTGGAGACCAATTCAGTACCGACTGTAGGAAGAGATAGCGTAATATCACCAGATGGATTGCCAGCCGACAAAGTTGTCTCATGCTGATCGACATTAGTGCCTTCAAAGACAATACCCTGATCAGTCATAGTGATACCTGCGCTCAACTCACCTGAGTCGCCACCAAGCATCTCATAAACTTCTGCGAAGTTCTGATTGATTTTAAGACCAGCTACTCTGAGAGTATCGCCAGTTCCGTCATTAGCATTAGTGCCTCTGTCTATGTTCTGTCTTGCCATTGGTTGATCTCTATTCTAAATCTGTTATCTTTATTTATAAGGCTTATGCGGAGTCACTGTCGTACCAAGGGAAATTAACTTCATCAAATGTGTCTAAATCTGTAGACATTCTTGGTGTACGGTAGTCAATCCCAGCACTATCTTCGTCAAACGTTGGAGACTGTGTCCCAGCCCACTCTTCAATCGTATCATAGTTTCTATCAATCTGTTCAAGTGTGATATTTTCATAATCTTGTAGTTTTCGTAGTAGATCCACACGTGTATCAGTTGGAACAATTCCTGTTGCTTCGAGTTGACCACCAAAGATTGCTGTAGCAATACCTTCAACGACAGGATCTGTGTTTGCAACCAAGTCCACTGTGGGCATAACTAGGAGATCTTGTACGTTCTCAGAAACAATTTGTACTTCACCCCCGATATACATGCCAGCAGGATGCACAAATAGTTTATACGCTTCTTTCCACTCACTAATAGGAATAGGAGCCTTGACAAGCAGTGCATACTTCTGATATAGTTTATCGTCAATAAGATACTTGAGCGATTCGGATCCAATAGTTGAAGCACTTTCACCAACATTAAAGACATTTTCCTTAGTGTAAACAATGTCGGGAGAAATGCCAAAGAAAGTTCTAAAGAACTGCTCAATAGAGTATAGTGTGCCCTTAGATCTATATAGTGTGTTAGAATACTTAGCCGCCGCACGTTTGTTTTGGAAGCCCTCAAAATATTGTTGTCCAAGTAATAGCTCGTCTTCGATAAACGATAGGTTAGTCAGATCTGTTGCGGTGATATCTCTACTAACAAATAGATCACTTACTAATTTAGAAGGTGAGACATCACTGTCTTCAAATTGATAGTATGCTTCAAGGAAAGATACTAGTTTAGGATACTCTTCTATAAAGTAACTTGGTAGAACTTCTTTTACAGAATTGTGATCCTGTAGGGAAAGCTCCCTTCTATTATTATCTTTTAATGTTTTATCTTTTGACATACGTGTTTATTATGTGGTAGATACCACAACTCCTGTAGCAAATGATGGACCTGAGTCATATTCAAGAATGTCATTTCTTAGTGGACTAACGGCAGATTGATTGGCAGGGACAACACTTACCTTGATGAATTGATTTCCGCCAATAACAGCATTGACGTTAAGGCCAACGATGCTAACAATTCCAGTTGCGGAACTGTATGAACCAATGTTATCCGATTGCACAATCTGACTGCCTAACGAAATGATTTGAAGTTTATTGGATCCTAGTTTGTTTTGTATGTTACATGTCGTACCATTAAAGTTAAATGGCGTTGACTTGACAATGACATTTTTATCATCAGCCTCTGCAATTCCAACAGGGTATCTCAGTGTGTGATCCTGTAGCTTATTTGTTGTCGGAGTAAATCTGCGTTGCAACTTGATGTTAGCACGTGATGATAGAACAGCCGTGTCAACCTCATCAACATCGTTCAATAGATTCGATCTACGGAATGTTTGGTTGAACTTTCCGATATTTTGAGTAAAATACTTTTCAATTTCTAGCTGTACGTTATCCTGTACGGTTGTCAACGACAATGCACCAAGCTTAGGGTTGAATTGGAAGAAGATCTCTGTCTCAACGAATGTGGTAACTGGATCTTCAAACTTCGTATCAAAGCCCACAACTGCAAGTTGCTTAGTTAGATCTACAATAGAGTTTTTTGTTGTTGCAATAGTTTCTTGCGTCACGTCTGCGTTAAACACGATTGATAAGAACACTGTACCAAATTCTGGTTTAAGAGCATCTTCACCACCAAAGGCTTGAATGTCTTTAATGATTGTGCCAAAATTGCTCAACACAAGGGTAGAGTAATCGACTGCCGTAACCATACGGTTCTGTGTGGCATATTGGAATGGGGCATTCTTACGAATAGAAGCCATTGTTTCTGCTTCTGCACCACCAAGAGAGTTGATTACAGTGACTGGTGTTACATCATAGTTTGAACCAAGAACAGATATTCTATTGTTAGCAGTCCAAGACGTAGCTCCGTTAGCTTTAGATCCGCTAACTTGCAAGTATTCGATTACAATCTTATTACCTGCAACAGGTGCTTTACCAAGAGTTATGCCATCACCAAAGGTAATCTCGTAGAAACCATTAGGGGATTCCTTCATAATATAAAGTTTAGTATTCTCGTTGATCGTAGAAGCTTTAGAGATGTTGATATAGTTTGTAAATGTAGTATCAGTTGATGATTCATATACCTTTACTACGGCAGTTTCCATATCAATGTTCTTGTCTGGAATGACATAAACATCATCTACACTGTCTGTTCCTACAAAGAAAGTTTTAGTGTGAGAATGACCCTCAAGGACATCAATATTTAAAGATGATGCTGGGGTCTTATATGCGTAGTAACCATATCCATTGTCTGTTGCTGTTACTGTCTCTCTAGTTTGAAACGTGTAAGTAACATCATCAACAGTAGTTGTAAACTTAGTTCCAGTAGGTAAAGATAGTGTTGAAGGTCTTCCTGATAAGTCACCAGTGTTTGTCGTTAGTGTTACCGTACCTTTAGATGCAGTCTTCGACTTAGGGATGTACCCAATACCTTCTGCAAGAGACACCAAAGAACTGCGAAGTTGTGCAGTAGACAAATATGATTCGTTTAATGCAAAGTTGGCAATAAGTGCATTGTAATGGGTATTAGTGGCTAATACGTCCAGAATATTAGACAAGCCAGATCCTTCAAAGTTATAGTCAGAAAACTCTGCATGTTTTTCGAAGTTTGTCTTTAGATTGTTCTTGATCGTAGCGAAGTCAAGCTCTGTTGATTTAATTGTGGTAGCCATATTATCTTAACCTCGTAACGAATGTATTGAGTGTAACAGTTTCTTCTGTATTAACTACCTTAAAAGTAATTGAAACAGAAAGCGAATTTCTATCTGGTTGCAGATTTACATTAATGTCAAGAACTTCAGCACGTGGTTCGTAGATATAAAGCGAACTTTCTATCTGTTCTCTTGCTTCATCACCAATAGACTCATCAGCCAATTCGAAGAACAATGACGTAAGGTCTGCACCGAAGTCCTGATCAAAAGGCTTTTCTAGTCTTCCCGTAGCAACAATGTTCTTAACACTTTGTTTAACCGCCGCCGAATCATTCTTTTTATAGATATCGCCAGATGGTCTTTTAGCAAAAGTCAAGTCTATATCTGAATACGATCTTGTGCGAGAAGTAATAATACTTTCCACATTTGGATCTTTATCTTCTATTGATAGTACACGTGCCATTGATTATCCTTGAACTTATGCTTTTATTTATAACGGTTTTACTGAGGACCTGTGGATGGTGGCGTGATTTCTACTAAACTATCTGATGCCTGTAGTGCGTTATTATATTTGGTTTCAACGAGCGAATCGTATGTCGCCGTTTCGCCCACGTAATCTGGAAGTTCAATGATGATTTGAACATTAAGAGAACCATCAGGAGCAAAGGTGTCATAATCTAGGGTAAGTTTATCAAATTTACCGATTTCTGCCAAAGCGCATGCGAGTTCATATGTGGCGTCAAGATCAGAACCTTTGGAGTCGTGCAGTTCATATACAACTGCCCTACCTTTGCTTCTCAGATCCAGTATGCCATCAGGAGTAAGTTGTTCAGTTTCCAATCCATTCGGACCTTCCCTACCATATATTTCCTTAGCATAGAACCCCTCGACAACCTTAAGTCTGTGATTTGCAAACTGACCATTCACGCCATTAACGAAGTCGGTTAGTGTAGCTTGTTCAATATAGTTGTGACCAATTTTCCTCTTATCAGCCAAGCTCAGGTGTTTAAATGCACCAGCATCGTTGGCATTAATGAACCTAGCAAAGCGTATCTTTTTAATCAGTTTAGTACCCGTACCAATGCGAGTCTTTTCTTCCATTGGACCGTGCCCACCAACAGCATTTTTAAACACCCTTTTCTTTCGTTTTACACGGAAAGTCTTAGAGGCGGATGAAGAACTTCTATTTCCATCGTCTATGTCACCTTCAAAGCCCGCAAATGGTGCATATGGTGTTGGTGCCGAAGTGGTAGTGGTGTCGGTAGTTTCGCTAGGAGAGGTAGTAGTAACATCTGTGTTTTCAGCCTGTTCAACAGTAGGCGTGTTGCCTAAATTAGGACTACTTTGATCCTGTTGAGGTGATGTGGAAGCATTACCCACGGTTGCTGTCCCTCTTTGGCAATTGCCACCAGCGTTTCTAATTCTACCAAACCCATTAGGTGGTGATGTAGAAGCAAAGCTTGGATTCAAATTACCAGCACCAACTTGTCTCGCCGTGAAATCTGGATTAGCAAGATTGATGGGATCTCTTAACTTGGATCTAACATCAACTTCTCCAAGCACACGTGTACGAAGTGAGGTCTTCATGAAGTCATCAATATCAACCTTAACTTTCTTAACACCCAGTTCTGATTTTTCAAGGACAGATGTTAGGACACCAGATGGTGCTGTATATACTGCTGGCTGTGCTGTATCGTCTGCGGTAAATCCTTGAGCCGCACCCGTGTTACCAGCTGAACCTGGGTCTGTATCTGGATCCGAATAATTCTGAGAGTTTGTTACGTCTGCCGTAATAGATCGAACTGCCGTACCCTGTAAATCTCCCCAAAATGCAGGTGCTGTTACACCTTCACTGAAGTGCGCACCTTGACCGTGAATTCTCATCTCAAGGCCACCGATAGTACCACCGTCACCCCAAACATACATTTCTGTTGCTTGCAAATTCATCTTAGGTGATGATTGGATTATACGTGTAGCGGCAGTCAACTCTAACTTATCAGAAGCCGCAATGATATGGCTTCCTTCAGTCGCTTGCTTGTTGTTGCCCTTAATAGCTGTAGTGACATTTCCAAGATGAGTATTTACTGTACTGCCAACAACCGTACTGGATGAATTTCCCGATACAGTCGTGCCCTGATTGCCGAATACTTTACTTCTGGAATGCCCTTGAATAGTCTCTGTTTTGTCGTTCTTAGCAGTTAGGTCAAAACTGTTGCAGTTAACATTGAAGTCACCCTTGACATTCAAGTTCAAGTCGCCCTCATATGTGAGTGTGCCGTTACCCTCTACTATCACTTTTTGGTCACCGTGAGTAACTTCAACCTTGTTACTTGTTGCTAAAACAACTACTGTTCCGTCTGGAAGCAATTCAACACCAGCACCACTGTTGTGCTTAATAAGAATACGCTCACCACCTGGAGTATCATTGAATTCGAATATGTGACCACTGACTGTTTCTTTAACATCAGCATGTGGATATACCGTTGAAGTTACTGGTGGGAGTTCGATATCAGCACCCAAACGTAATCTATGGGTCTTGCCAGAACGTATCGCCTCGTTTACACTTGATTGATTTTCATATGGTTTCCTGGGGAATTGCTTACTAGGATCTCCAAATGCGTCATATGAAATACCCTGAGTTTGCGTAAAGCCTGTACCAAAGCGTTCTTCTCTATCCTTTAGATCGTCTCTTTCCGTTGTCATACTGGTATTCCCGCATTAATCTGTGCTGTTGTAAGTGGACCCGATGCTTTAGGGTTCGTTATCAAGTTTGTTTTGCCAAAGGTTGCTCTAACATATTCTGGTACGTCAAACCCAGGATCTACTTTACCCAGATCTGATGTATCATTGTGCCCTAACGCCTGACCATCAGGCCATGCCTCATAGAATGCCCCTACAAACATTCTAAATGTGTTCATCTGAGAAGGTGTCAAACTTTGTGCACTAATGTATCTATTAGGGCTTGGGGTTCCACTTGGGCAGTTGTACCCCCCTGCCATAGAGATGCCGATTGAACGTCTGTTGTGACCATATGCACCTGAGTGCGCACCCTGTCTATCCAAGGGTCTTCCTCTTTGAAGTCTTCCATCCCTGCGTATAACGTAGTGGTATCCGCACCCACTCCAGCCACGGTCCAAATGCCAAGAATGCACTTCGTCCGAACCGACATCTTGGTTAGTGTATGTGCCTGTCCAGTGAGCAATAAACTCTGTAATTTCCCTATTAGTGTTTCTGAACTCTGCAACCAACTCTTCGGGGGAGTCCACGTAAGAGAACTGACTAGCGGTTATCGGTGTATTAGAACCTTCCCATGTGGCATTGTTCGAACCAATCTCGAAGCATTGGATTGTTGCCGCTCCTACGACAGGACTGGCATTATTACTTATGTTAGCACTTGGTGATAGGTCAAGGCTGTTGACCGTTTGTTCTATTTCTCCAAGTGGTATAGTCGATTGTGCAGAGATAAGGGCAATTGCTTCAGCTTTATTACCCTTCTCAATCAGACTTGCGATGATGTCGATGTCGATGTCAGTGCCGATTAGTAGAGCTTCAGTTATCAAGTTAAAACTCTTGTCCGCTTTCCTAATCAAATTGCTTAGGAGACCACCACCAACACTACCTATAAGATCCTTGAAGCTACCTTCAAATACCTTAGTGGCATCTGCAATACCAGTTGAAACGCCAAGCCCCCCCGAAATGGATGCTGTTATTTTACTAATACCCTCTTGACCATCTAGTGTAGCAACGGATTGTAACACTGAACTAATATCTTCTGCGGTCTTGCCTGTCACATTCGTGAGTGATCTTGAGATAGCTTCGGGTGCGCCAGAACTAATTATAAGATCCAATTCACCGTTGGCAACTGTTTCCCCAATCGCACTACTGATATTACTAGTCGTAGATGATATATCACCAATGAGTTCGTTTGATAATCCAGGAACTTGGCCTGTGATCTCTACAATTGAATCCAAAGCACTCACGTTGTCAAGGGGATTGTCTCCACCACTAAGGGGAAGGATGCCCGACACCGCTTCACCAACCTTAGTCAGTGATGTTTCTAGTTTACAAGATGTTGCGCCTACAATCTGCGACCTTTTCTCAAGTATCGCATCAAGATTACTGTTCTTTAAAATGCCAGATAATTGACTATTAAGATTGTTGATATTAATTGCCATTATAAGCCTCCAATACTGCTTTAGCATGTGCTACACGCTGTGCCTTATGTGCATACGCCGCATTAGGTGCTTCGTACTTGTCACAGAAGAACTCTGTTGCAGTTGTAATATTTGTCATTTCTCTAAATTGGGCATACCCATAGTATCCCGGATTTATTGTAGAAAATTCATACAATAAAAATGCTAGTTGAGTTTCCAATTCACCAATCTGCAACCCACGTTCTTCAGAGAAGTCTTCTAACAACTGTAGTCTTCCAGCCGCTGGGTTCCACTGAGCAATGCCAAAAGAGTTCTCTCCTGTAAATCCAGATGTGATACCCGGATCTAGGTTGGATTCTTGAATAAGATTTCCTATTATAGCAGATGCCTGTATTGGTGTAAAGCCATTAGTTACAAAGAAGTTAAACGATTTTTCCGAATTAGATCCACCAACTGCACTCCTAGTATCAATTGTATTATTTGCTACATTAGTGTTACCCGTTGGTGTGGCACCAGTAGAAGAGTTTCTAGCGACATGCTGATCAATTGGATCCCCCTGTTCAAATCGTGGCATCGATCCAATGATGACTGGTATTTGACTTTGTTCTCCATCCATAAAAATACCAAATACCTGAGCACCCGGAAGTAAACCCACAGATCTACCAATTCCAGACATACCACCCTCAGTGGTTGGAATAAGGACTTGCGCCCACGGCAGTGAGCTTTCTGGAACTTCATTAACATCTTCGTTATGAATACCAAATATCCGAACTCTAACTCTAGCAACTCTCAATGGATCTTGCACATCGATCACAACACCAATGAACCACCTGTGAATATCTCCGTAGAAATTAGATTGAATGGGTGTGAAACTCATAATTTAGAAACTCCTAGTGTTACTTTGTGCTTTTCGTCAAAGAAGGTATGTCGTATGGATGATATGATAAACTCACCAGACTTCTGTTCATCAAGAACTGTCTCTTCGCCTTCCATAGCAGTAACTTCCAATACGATTTTACCACCGATTGTTGGGGAATCAAGTTGCATGAACAGTGTACCAGTGACTGTCATAACAGCCGTGTTATTACCCATTGCACTGATAACAGATTTTCTTCTGATCTTAGACTTTAGATTATCAACTTCTTCGTCATATCCATACCCATCCATTCTAATAGTTGAAGGTGCTGTAATGCCAAAGACGAAGTTTGATTCATATTCAGTAATTTCCTTACCACCAACCTCAAATCTCGTGTCGATTAGTCTAGTGTCAGGTAACATTTCGGTTATCTTAAATTCTGGATTACTAATTCTGTTTCCGAATACCGTATCTAGCACATCATATCTGGCACCAACCGAACCACTTGCGATATTCATTAAAGTATCGTTCCTACCACTATATGTAATCTCTTCTATTGTAAATAGGTTTTTATTAGGATCGGCACTTGCCGCAATAGCACCCGATTTAACAAATGGTCTATTGAACAGTGGTTCTGCTTCTAGAATATCCTCTAGACTTGTCATAAAGACATCATCACTCTTGACAGATCCAAACAAGAAGTATGGAAACCCTTTATTGGTTGTCAAACCGTTTAGCACCCAATTAGCCGTTACAACTGGTGTTATATATGGAGTAACAATGGACATAGATCTCTGAACAGGCTCTATGTTCATCAGAGTAGTGTCTAAACCCACACCCAACTCACCATCAAGCACTCTCGTAATGATCTGTGTTGGTGTGCCTTCATAAGCTTTACTAATCACTTGAAGATGGCTTCTGAATACATGCTCGGTCATTAAAGAAAATACATATGTCATAGTGGTGTCGTTCACCACTGTAACGGAAGCCGTTTCATACATGATAAAACGTTTCTTAATGGTCTTCTCTTGGATGATGTTTAATACTTCTATATCAAGTATCTCTGTACCAGTGAACCCCGAACTAGCAAACAAGTTGGCGTTGTCAACAATAAGTATCTTACCAGAGATCCCAATGCTTTTTATATTCTCAACAAGTATCAGTTCACCAATAACTCCAGAGACATCAATCTCTTGATCTCCCTTTATAATAACTGCTTTTTGGTATTGATATTGACTTGCCGTTGTGTCAGACATTTAAGTTTCCTTTAACTTAGAACTAAACTGTGAGGCAACTCTTTGAACTACTTTGGGACTAAGCACAACAATGTTAGACAGATTGTCGTTGAAGTCAATCAGTCTTTGTATATAGCTTTTGGGTGTGAGTCCACCCAAGTCTGGATTATGAGGATTGATATCGACATACTCTAACTCAGCATTCTCATAGTGATGAACTGAATCATATTGTGTGCCTTCACCAGTGATGATACATGTCTGAATGTCACCGCCTGTGCCAACTGTAAGGGTCTCGCCTACGTTGAAGTTATCATTTGTTTTGATAACAATAGTACCAAGATCAAGGTTTACTTCCACAACAGGTCCTGTAGAACCCGACTGAGAACCTGTAACGATCTGTCCCTTTTTAAAGTTAGTCGTACCTATATTAGTTGTTGTCGTAACAACTCTATGGGGATAGTTCGCCAAAGCTGTGTGATACAACTCATTAGATCCTAAAGGCCAACCACTTTCTTTCAAAGAATTATTACACAGGAAGAAAGTCCAATAGTATTGGGTTGTTCCGTAGAGTTTGTACGATAGAGTGTCGGGGCTTTCGCCTTGCATAATTGTATACTTTTCATATATCGTAGTATTGCCCACAGATTCTTCTGACAGAATTGCGGCTTTGCCAAAGTTTTGAAACTTGACAAACGGCTCATTCGAACCAAACTTGTATATCGTATCTGGAAAATTCTTAAAAAACATCTATCTATCTCCCCATCTGTGCTATGTCTTGTTTATTGAGAGGACGGATCTCTGTAAACGATAGAGTAATCTGAGCATCAGTGAAGCCACCATCATCATAAAAACCTTGTCCTGCACTATTATAAGTGACCTGACAGTTCGTGAGGTATGAAGTCAAGATCTTAGTAAATACATTTTTACCTTTATATTTCATGGTAATGTCAAAAGGATCTGGAAACTTATATCCGACTGCAATTTGACCAACACCAATCTCATCTGGATACATTGCTACTCTAAATTTCTTAATGATTTCTTTGATACGTTCTACTTCCTCTGCACTATTAGGCACTAGCTTGAAAGTGAATGAGTGTGATCTAGAAGTAACGCTTTGGAACAGTGTACGACTGTTGGGGTTTAGTGCAACACGTGTAGCAGATGATACACCCTGTGCGGCCTGTGTGTTTAACCTACTTGCAACCTTTAGTGCCGCTAACGAACCGCCAGATCCACCAGCAGTACCAACAATAGCATCAATAAAGCCCTTTGCTTCATTACCCATTGAACTTGCGGCAGAAGCAATCATGCCAGCACCCCCCGACATTCCAGCTTCTACTCCTGCGCCAATGGCACCTAGATCTGCATTTTGATATCCAATAGTATCATTGAAGTTTTGTGCTGATGGCATTCTAAGCTGAATCGACCAATCACCCAATACACCCTGATCCATACGTTTGATACTTAGGTTTGGTTCTCTTGGTTGAACGTTTAGTGCCGCTTCTAATGCGCCCAATGCCACATTATTCGCCACATCCCCCGCACTGTTCCCCTCTTGCCCTTCTGCGACATCTGCCCAAACTTCTCTAACAGTCTGTGCGATATCCGCAGAATTTTGAACAAATCTTGATATATCCAATGGAGCAATTTCTCGTGGTCTGAAAGAAATGATTGCAGGATATTCTCCCTTATTGTCAATAGGGAATTCGTAGACCTGTTTAAGTTGTTGTGGCATGTTTAAACCTTAATAAATAGAAGTGCATCGGTATTATTTATAAGGCAAATCATGGCGCATAGTGGAAAATTTAAACCTAAAAACATAACAAAGTACAAGGGAGACTACACAAAGATCACTTATAGATCTGGTTGGGAACTAAGATGCTTTAAGTGGTGTGATGATAGTCCTATGGTTAAGTATTGGTCAAGTGAAGAAGTGGTCATTCCCTACATGTATGATGTGGATAAACGCATGCATAGATACTTTATGGATCTCAAGATCACATGGAAGGATGGGTCTGTGGATCTTATTGAGATCAAACCAGACAAAGAAACAAGACCTCCAGAATATAAGGGTAAGAAGACCAAGCGTTATATCAATGAGAGTTTGACTTACATCAAGAACCAAAACAAATGGACAACTGCCCGAAGCTACGCCAAGGATAGGGATTGGGGTTTCCAGATCTGGACTGAGCACACATTGGAAAAGATGGGTCTTATGCCCAAAAAGACCAAGCCACTTAAGTCGGCTAAGGTTGCGTTTAAACCATTAAAACCGTTGAAGGTCAAAAAGCGGACTAAAAAGTAGTATAAATAACATTATGAACAAGAACGTATTCGACAGATTAGAGATAGAAGCATTCCGTGCAGGTATTACTCCACGGACTGATCAAAGCCGTGCATGGTTTCGTAGACGTGCACAAGCAATGCGAAGAGTCAACAGAGAAGGTATTATGCAATCCGAACAGTTGCAGTCCACTGGTAGGACAGAGTCTGTTGTGGGAAGCATGTACATGTTTTTCTACGATCCTAAGCACAAAGACACACTACCATATTATGACCAATTTCCTTTAATCTTTGTTCTCGGAGATGCGCCCGGTGGGTTCTTGGGTATGAACCTCCATTACCTACCACCACTATTGCGTCAAAAACTATTAAAAGCCTTACTTGATCTGGCGAGTAACGATAATTACAACAAAAGAACTAAACTGATGTTGTCCTACGATCTGCTTAAAGGATCCGCTAAGTATGCCGCATTCAAACCGACAATTAAGCACTATCTAACATCACATGTTAAAACACGTCTGGCTAAAGTCCCAGCCGCCGAATGGGAGATTGCAATATTCTTACCTATGGCACAGTGGAAGAAAGCAAGCGCAACTCAGGTGTATAGAGACTCAAGGAAAATGATCTAATGTTCAGTGTTGATGAAATGAAAGCAATGATCTCTAAGAAGGGTGGCTTCGCACAGGCCAACCAATTCAGAGTAGTACTTCCTGCACCAAGAACTATATCAAGGGAGACGGATAGACGTGGTCTCGCTGAAGATATACGTGATATTAACCTACTATGTAAAGATGTGAACCTACCAGGAAGACAGATCCTAACACAGGAACGTCAGATTGGTATGACTAACCGTAAGGTTGCATATGGATATGGGTATGAGGACGTGTCTATGACGTTCCATCTTATGAACGATTATGGCATGAAGAGATACTTTGAAAATTGGCAAGAACAAATAATTGATTTCGAAACAAAAGAGTTAAAATATAAGAACACATACACTCACGACATTGAAATTATACAATATAGAAAGGGTGTAGCAACTGCATCCAAATCTAGCACAACTAACATTGGTTTTGATATCAATGACAATCTAAGATTTGACCTAGACATAACTAAGACGAAGAGGGGCATCGTAGCTCCAGCAGTCGAAGTGTATAAGTGCAAATTGATAAACGCATTCCCAACAACCTTGAATGCTTTACAACTAAACAATGAGCAAAATGGTTTGCTTGAAATTAACGTCCAATTCTCGTTTGACGATTGGGTGTCTACTTAAACAATGGAGTTATTATGGCTTTACCTAAACTAAATGATCAACCAAAATACGACTTGACAATCCCATCTAGTGGTATTGAAATTCGAATCAGACCATTTTTGGTCAAAGAAGAAAAGGTTCTCCTACTCGCTATGGAGAGCCAAGATCAGTCGCAGATCCTATCTGCTATTGTTGATACTCTTGAGGCGTGTGTGTTAGGTGATATTGACTCAAATGCTCTAACAACGTTTGATATTGAATACCTATTCACTAAGCTTAGAACTAAATCTGTGGGTGAAAGTGCTAAGATTGAATTGTCATGTACAAAGTGTGAAGCTCAAAACCCTGTAACTGTTCCAATGGACGATGTTGGTGTTAAGGGTGATATGAATACTCAAACTGCAAAGGTAGATTTGGGAAGTGGCATTAGCATCGATCTACAGTGGCCTCGTTATAAGACTATTGCAAACGACAAGACTGTTATTAGTGGTGGTGCAGAGGCTACCTTCTCTATGATTAAACATTGTATTAGTCACGTATGTACTGATGATGAGCGTATCAAGTTTGATGAAGAAAGCGTAAAAGAAAGAGATGACTTTGTCAACTCTATGACGAGTGAAAACTTTGGATCTATCAAAACCTTTATCGAAGCTATGCCCACACTGAAACATGACATCGATTTCAACTGTGTTGAATGCGGTCACAAGAACGAGTTTACCTTAGAGGGTATGCAAGATTTTTTTTAATATGTCTATCCCATAATAGTATACTTAATTACTATAAGAACAACTTCGCACTGATGCAACATCACCAGTATAGTTTAGATGAGATAGACGGATTGATACCATGGGAAAAGGAAGTGTATATTAGTATGCTTTCGGAATACATAAAAGAACAAGAAGAAGAACGGAAGCGACAGAAAAATGGCTGAAACCACTCTCAATGATGTAGTCAAAACCCTACAGAAAGGTCAAGCAAAAGATGCTTTGCTGGCCAGAAGCTTTGACACATGGTTCAAGGCTATGGAACGTGCACGTCTTGATGCTCTAGAAGAAGCTAGAGAGCGCAAGAAAGCCAAGCCTCTTGAAGCGAAGCAAGAGCGTTCCAAGCGGCCTAAGAAAGATACTGCTACAGGCGGTTTCTTGATCTTGGGTAAGCTGATTGGACCTTTGACAGCATTCATTGCTGGCTTCGGTGCATTAGGTGCGGCTCTAATAGGTTTCAGAGGATGGGAACTCAAGGCTATTAAGTCTCTGAATAATTTCGGTGGGTTCACTAAACTATTGAATCAGAAGTTCATCAATTTGAGAGCTACGTTCTTCAGACGGTTGGGTCTTGATCCTACGTTAGGAAAAGCTGTTGAGGGTAAGAGAACTCTTGCCACACCACTAACTACACAGTTGTCTAATGCTATAAAAGCGTGGTTCACTACTTTACAACAGAAATATTATAAGATCTTTGGTCTTGGTGTTGATGGTAAACCTATATCTGTAAAGGGTGCTGATGGTAAGTTCCAACCAAAAAGTATTATGTCTAGACTTGGTTTGAGAATAAACAGCATCTTTAGACCTATAACTCAGTTATCGACTGCTATTGGCAGTTGGTTCACGGGAGCAGGAGCAAAAGTTATTAACTTTGTTAAGACTTTCCTTGGTAGGGGTGGTGGCTTTTTAAGGTTAATGGGAAAGATACTATGGCCTATTGGTATTCTAATGTCTGCATTTGATGGTATGAAAGCATATCAGGATTCTGAAGAAGCCACAATCTTTGGTAAATTTGGTGACGGTCTTGCTGGAATGGTAGGATCCTTTATTGGTATTCCGTTTGATATGATTAAGAATGGTATACTTTGGATTATCCGTAAAATTACAGGCGCAGAAGTTGATGCGGAAGGTAATTATGACACATCGACTGTAAGTGGTAAGATACTACAAGCCGCCGCAGACTTCTCATTCGTTGATCTGATTGGTAAGTTTGTTAAGGCACCATTCAATGCTATTATGAGTGTTGTCGATTGGATCAAAGGTAAGTTTGCTATATTCTCTGATGAAGGAGAAGGTGGTGGTATGAGTGGTCTTATGAAATCTATATTTGAAGACGCCCTAGCTCTTCTAGGTTTTGAAAAGGGTATGTCTGTAGGACAGATCATTGGTCAGATTGCTGTGGCACCAGCAACAGCCGCTATAAATTGGCTTAGTGGTATATTTGGATTTGAACTGCCAGAAGGCTTTACTCTAAATCCAGTTACTTTGATAACGAAATATGGTAACGATGCATTCAATTGGGTTGCGTCTAAGTTTGGTTTTGAGTTCGCTGATGATGATTTTAGCATCACTGGTTGGATTAAGAACAAATGGGACAATGCTGTTGCTAAGATGCAAGAAGCATTTGTCGATCTAGGGTTATGGATGTCGATGATCGGACCTAAACTGAAGGTCATGGCTGTTGAAGCTATTAAGGAATATACGGGTAGTTGGATTGTTAGTGACGAAACGCTAGATGATCTTAAGGCAGACGTTCAACAAAGAGAAGAAAATGCTGAAAGGCTAAAAGAAGAACTGAGAGCACAAAGAGCACTCCTAACCGAAGTGCCAGACCCATTGCCACAAGATGCTAGTGGTAACACTGTCGTATTCGCAGGCGGAAGCGGTGGTACGGATAACTCCAGTACAACTAATAATGAAATTAGATTGGATCAAGATCCGGGTGCTGATGCTTGGAGAGAAGAGCAGATGCTACTACGTAGGCGAATGACAATGTTCTAGAGGAAATGAAATGTATGTAATGATAACACTATTAATGTTGGGCGGTCAGTTTTCTGTACAAGCACCCAACATAACATTCACCACTTTGAGCGATTGTATGAGAGCAAAGACTCTACAGAATAAGATATTAGATCTTACCAGACCAGATGCTGATGCTAGACATATAACCAAATGTGTTAAGATGGTTAAGGACGTACAAGCGTAAAAGGCAGAGGTTTCCCCCTGCCCTTTGTTTTAGTCTTCGGCTGTTAGGCGAGAGAAGTAAGACAGTGTGTCCTCTTCACCGACACTAGAACTTTCCATTGCCTCTGCCGTGACAGGAGCAAACTCTCGTGCAGGTGGCGCATCTACATTATTAAACGATGGCGCTGGTGCTGTACGTGAAAGGTCTTCGGTTGCCTGTGTAGTCATAGTCGATTGACCAGTAACCTTCTCAAAACGAGCTTTCAACTCTGCATATGACTTAAAGTTCTTTGGATCGTTGAACTCAGCCAAGTCGTGCATCTTGTTATAGATGGCTTCCAACTCAGCATCATTATCAGACACTGCACTCTGAGGAGAGAACTCAGACTTATCATAGTTACGATAGCCTTCGACTTGGCGGATCTTCAGTTTGAAGTCTGCACCTTCCCAAAAGTTAAATGGATCTACAGGCTTCTCGTCTGCAAATTCTGGTTGCATGGCATCAATGATCTTATCATAGATCTTCTTACCGAACTGATACAACATCACCTTACCTTCATTAGAAGGATTTGCAGGATCTGATACGATCAATGCATTGACAACATAATGCAAACGGCGTTTCTGTTTACGAGCAAGTGTCTTACCCTCTTCAGTACCGTTGTTCCATAGTGTTGAGTTGTATTCGGATACAGGATCCTGTTCGTTAAGAGTAGTCAAAGACTTCTCAATATACCAACCACCGGGGCCTTGAAAGCCGTGGTCAAAGTAACGAACCCATGGTAGGGCTTGTCCTTCTGCCGCAGGTAGGAAGCGTAGAACGGCATAACCGTTACCCATCTTATCCACTGTTGGTTTCCATAGGCGATCATCGCCATAGTTCTTCTTACCAGTAGCACCACCACCTGCGGCATCTGCCGCCGCCAGTAGATCACCGATTTGATTTCGTTTAGTTTTTAGATTTGCAAAAGACATTTGTATGTTCCTCGTATTGCTGAATTATGATTGTATTATTGTATACTGAATTATTATACTATAGATTCGATGTGGTGTCAACCATCAATCATCGAACAATAGTACATTTTGTCTAGGGAGATAGTTCAACTTCATAGCTTCCCCCTCTAACTTCTCAACGATAACGTTGTTAAGAAATTTCTTTACATCCTCTGGTTCAATGTTTGTATCCTCACAAACATCAATGACTGCATCCATATAGGATAGGTTCTTATCATATGCGGATGCTTCAACCATGCTTGAGAACTTGCTCTTATTTAGAAACTCTGTTTCACTCATTTACTCATTGCCCTTAAGATGATTGTATCCCTATTTAGTCTTCCGTTTGGAACGGTAGTATTGGTAGTTAGTGCACTCCACGCTTTACCAATTTGGGTTGGCGTTTTGCTTAAGGCAACAGGGAGAACATCATTTGGTTTACGGAGTGTGATCTGCCTTGATAGATCCCCATCCCAACCCTTAAGTGATGTTCCTTTAACTTCAAACCCTGTTGCCTTATGGCTCACGTATTCGATCAGTTTCTTTGTCTTGATGTTAAAGCAATACAATCTCATCGCACCCACGATTGACATGGGGTGGATTGATTTGAGTTTGTACTCTTTGTTTTCAGAACAAATCTGTATCTTGGCAACTTGCTTGTCCGCACTCTTAACACGTGGTTTACGTGGTGTGCGTGTAGCTTTCTTAGCCGCCACATACTTATCAGCATCATCAATGATGCTCTGAACGAATTCGAGATACTTCTTCCATACACTCAGTGGTTGACTAGAGTATGCCTCAACAAGATCGGGAGTTTTCTTGTTGACTAGCTCAGT
>MDSY01048109.1_pt1 | contig 32029 bp, 15 predicted proteins | sample 811131 | NCBI WGS metagenome assembly MDSY01 (sample SAMN05326643, study PRJNA326480) | marine metagenome | isolation source: seawater | place: Atlantic Ocean: South West | collected 2010 | reverse complement strand
TCCCCCCCCTGCCCCTTCCTTGCCCTCCGTTCCCCCCCCCATTAATCCCCCCGTTCCCGCTCTCTTGCTGAATCACTCGTTCCAACGGCCCCGCCGCGATTCTGTGCTTGATACACGTCACGCAGTAGTCGTCGCAAAACAGGTGGTGCGTCGGCGAGCCGGCGTCGACTAGCGGACGCACGCCTTTCGCCAGCATAGCTCTTCCTCCTCTCGGGATCACGGCTAGGGAGTACGCCAGAGGTGTAATAGGGTACCGATTGAGATAAGCGATTTTCGCCCGCCCCCGGTCCCGTAAAGGATCCAGCGTGGGATCGTACGTATCGGGGAGCTGCTGGAAATCCGCCAGGTCCACGGCAGGGGGGGGGTGCGTCGACCTGCCACCCATGTGCGGAGGTTTCTGGACGCCTTGTGTTGAACTTGAAGTCGAGTTGGTGTTTTTTTTTTCGTTGTTCACGGTACCAGCCGCCGCCTGCGCCGCTGCTGCAGCGTTCGCCACAGCTGCAGTCGCCGCCGCAATGGCGGCATCATCTGCCGCCCTCGCTAACGCCCCCCCCGCGTTGACACCGTCCGACCCGTTACCGCCAATCGTCGCCGCAATGCCCTGGTTGTGTTCCTTGCTCGAGTACTGAAAGTGGTACCCGTAGTCCAAACACGCGCCGCTGTAGTACATCTCAAGCACCCACCCCACGCCGTGTACGTACTCGTACGCCCGTCGTGCGGAACGCTTGGGGTCTAACTTCGCACGAACCACACCAGCGACGCCGGGAATCGTGGAAAAAGTACCCTCGCGAAGTAACGGGAGCTCTTCGGCGTTTTCTCCGGTGTTTTTGTTTTCGGCACTTCGCTCTTCCCGCGAGTCTTCCGTTTTGTCATCCTCGTCGAAGGTTTTCCAGGTCTTGCCAGTGGGTGATGGTGTGTGTACGCTCGCTGCGGCGGCGTTCACCGCGCGCTGCACGTCCGCGCGCGGTCGCAAACCCCCCGACACTTGCCACTTGACGTACTCCGGGTCGGACAAAACTTTGGCGAAATCCCGCAGCATTTGCCAGTTCACGGGCGGCGGGTGTCGAAACGCGAGCTTGCCATCTTCGTAAACCGCGGCGGTTCCAGAGACGTCCGCGCCGAAAAACCGGGCGGCTCTTCGGTTTGAAGCAGAGGGTCCCCCGAAATCGGACTCGCCTGGAACCGGGAACAGCGGCGCATCCCGGTACTTGCCCCACCCGACGTCTTCGCAGTAATTCATCACTTGGTGGGGAAATTCAGATACACCGTTTGTGGATGAAACAGTGGAGGCTGACGAACTCGACTCATCGGCACCGTAGTCCCACCCGGTTTGCATTCGTCCCCGTTCCCGTCCCCGACCGCCAGAGACGCGTCGTCCGTTTGTTCTTTGTCCCCGCTCTGACTCCAAACGCCAATCCGGAGCTTCAAAATTTTCGCTCCGCAGCTTGGCGTACGCCCGCCAGCTGTACTTCACCCCGAACCGCGAGCCGGGGAGGTAATCGTTGCCCATCATCACCGCCAGGGCGACAAAATCACGACGAGCGGATATGAGCTGCGTATCAGTCATGCTACTCGGAAAATCTTTCTTAAGCGATTCATTGAACGCTTGCACCGAGAATACTAATTTACTCGACAGCACAAAGACATCCGCCGGCGCCGCGGTCATGGCTAACAAAAGCGCGTCAGAATCCTCCGATACGATCAAGTGCGAGTGGTTCTTGAATTTAGGGTTACTGACACGCGCTTTCATTGACCTTAAGATTTTCACCTCGCCCTCGCCCGGAACGCGCGTGCCGCTGATTTCAAACAACAGACCCTTCGGCAACGCGTTTCTGCTCAACAACCTCGTAGCCGCGTAGTATTCCAAGGCTCGGTCGATCTTCAACGCTAATGCTGATCCAGGAGTCAGCCCTATTTTCAGCAACCTAGGCGGGTCCTCAGAAAGAGGCACTTTCTCACCTGATGATAATCGGATGCGCCGTCGTCGCTGCGTGATTGTTTTCGCGATGGGTGCGGGGCCGTCCAGCGCTAACACCACGGTGTACTGCGGCTTCGTCCGGCGCATGTTCAGATCCAACAACGCAAACAGCTTTTTAAAAAACGCATCTTCGTTCTTCGTGTGGTGCGCGGCGACGTGCAACACGTTGTTTACGTCGATGTACACGTGGTCATAGGAACCATTTCCGGAGGAGGGGGAGGACCCATTGGATCCAACAGATGACCCCTCTCCTCCATTGACGCGCTTAAACGCACTGGTGAACGCCTCGGAGTGCGCTTCCTGCATCCACTTGCCGAACCCGGAACCGACGCCGTGCGTGGTGACGTCACGAGAGGGTTTATTGGGTGCGGTGGGAGTGGTCCACCGCACCGCTCGACGCACGTCCGATGATGAATCCGACGTCGAGGATGCTTTGGTTTGCAAAAACACGCGCCCGTCGCGACCCATCGAACCAATCGACCCCATCCAACCCATCCAACTCACTGCCTGCCGCGCAACACCCGCGACCCTACCGGAACCCTCGGAACGTCCTCGGCGCCCCGTCACGCACTCCGCTCCCGTGTCTTTGAGCTTCTGCGCCGGGAACCGCCCTGCACATTAACAGGGGCGAAACAAGTTAACCTACGAGCCGTGATTTGCTTTCAAAATCAAGTTTCATAGACCACTTGCCGGTCACTGACTCCGTTTCTCGATGATTTTGATCGATGTACCGATCGACGTTTATCAATTGTTTTGCTGAGTTGGCGAAATGAGCTATGCGGGTCGATAGGGATCGATCGCACACTTCCACACGCGCCTCACCTCTGTGACCATGTCCGCCTCCGCCGTCTGCCACCAGTTCCGCGCGCCCACCGGGCCCGGCCGCGTCCGCCGCGCCGTCAACCGCAACGCGCGCGCCGCCAAGGTACGCAAAGGGCCATCGATTGTTTTTCGGGCAGAGTGGAACTCGCCATCCGCGTCACGCTTCGATAGGACTCCAGACTCTCCGCCAGTCCTGATCCAGACACAGGCGACGGAATCCAAGACGGTGCCATGATATACACGCACACTCACACCACACACACGTAAAGCATCGGCGTAAGTGTGACCCAGTCTGGATTACCGTAAAGGCTGACCTATCCTCACTCACTCGGCAACCACTTCATTATCCATCATTGCCTCCCTCCTAAAACTCAATTGCCAAAAGCTACAGCGCGTCTCCGTGCGCGCCGCCCCCTCCCCGATTTCCGCCGCCGTTTTCCCCCGAAAGGTCCTGATCGTGAACACCAACGGCGGCGGCCACGCGAACATCGGTTTCTGGCTGGCGAAGGTGTTGCAGGGGCAGGGGCACCAGGTCACTTTGAACGTCGTCGGCGAGCAGGATGACAAGAAGATGTCAAAGCCCCCTTTTTCGTATTTTTCCGAGCTGACGGCGATGGGGGTTCGCACTACTTGGGCTAACCCAGGCGATTTATCCTCGAAAGTGGCTGGAGAAAACTTCGACGTGGTGGTGGACAACAATGGTAAGGACCTGAATTCCGTGGGGCCGGTTGCTGACTTCGCGGTGGCGTGCGGGGCGTCTCAGTTCTTCTTTGTGTCATCCGCCGGCATGTACAAGCCCACGAACACGCCCCCCCATCTCGAGGGCGACGCTGTTAAGGAAAGCGCGGGGCACAACGTGGTGGAGAACATGCTTTCAACGAAGCCGTTCAAGTACAGTAGCTTCCGCCCGCAGTATTTCACGGGCTACGGCAACAACAAGGACTGCGAGGAGTGGTTCTTTGATCGGTTGGTGCGGGGACGGCCTGTTCCCGTGCCTGGCAGTGGAGATCAACTCTCGGTGGTGGCGCATGCTGAAGACGTCGCTACGATGATGGCCGCTGCTGTAGGAAACGACGCTGCTGGCGGTCAGATTTTCAACGCCGTCACCAACAGAGCAGTCACGCTGAACGGTATGGCGGAAATCTGCGCCAAGGCGTGTGGCGTTGAGCCCAAAATCGTCAACTACGACGTGACCAACCTCCCCGACGGCGTGGAAGTCAAAAAGGCGTTCCCGTTCCGGCCCATTCACTTTTATTCGTACCCAGCAAAGGCGCTTGAAGTGCTTGACTGGAAACCGAAACACGACCTCGCGACTGACATGGCGGAGCGTTTCGCGTTCTATAAAGCTTCAGGGAGAGCGGACAAGGACATGCAATTCGAAACGGATGACAAGATCCTGAACCACGTGCGCTAAGAGGAGAGAGCGAGATTCTTAATATTCATGCAAAGTGCATTTTGATTCTGTTCGCTTTTTCGCCCACTCTGTCCGTTTTTGAGAGATTCGACCAACGCGCCTTTCACTTCGACGCGCGCCTTCCCGCACGCATCAACTGCACACTCTCCAAGAGCAGCGCACGTTCCTGTTATGGCTGATGACCTGTCCAACCTAGGTACGTGTGTGTGTATGGCTCGCATCACCCTTCGGGGTTCGGTTTCCGACCAGCACGATCGATCGTGCACACGCTTTTTCTGACTCGACGCGGTGCCGTCCCCGGACGCTCTAACGGGACATCCGGGGACTGCTGGATGCCAAGCGGTGGGGGGATACGCATCAAGGGTTTACTATAACCTGTATCACCATCGCTGCACCGTCGATCGCGCCGTAGGACGGTCGCACTTGCGCGTGAGCGCGGTTCACCGGCGGGGGGCGCTTTCCTGCAAAGGGCGCGGCGCGCGACATTTGGGGATCGGGGGATTGGCAGACCTGTGTGGGGAGTCCCCGGAACCTCGGTAGCGACCACGATGGCTCTTTGTGACGATTTTCGATCTTTTCGATTCACTCAAGCGTACCCCGACGCGGTCGAGGCGGACAGCCCCATGGACGTCCCTCCAGGGACACCGCGCGTCCCCGACCCTGTTTTGTCTCCAGGTTTTCCCCTTTCCCTGTTCCGCAGCTGACCAAATACATTCTCAATCCGTCATCACCCGTCCCTTCCCCTACAACAGGACCTAATTTTGACTTCGCAGACGACGACGGTGCGGTTGCTAAGGAAAAGGCGAATCAATCCGCCGACTCGGTGCAATCCGGGTACATCCACATCCGCACGCAACAGCGAAACGGACGCAAGTCGCTGACCACTGTGCAGGGCGTGAACCCAAAAATCAACAAAAAGGTGATTTTGAAAGAGTGCAAGAAGAAGTTCAACTGCAACGGCACGATCGTGGAGAACGAGGAGCTGGGGGATATTATCCAGCTCCAGGGTGACCAGCGCAAAGTAGTGGCACAGTTCCTGATTGACGAGAAGATCGCCAAGAAGGACGTCATCAAGGTGCACGGGTCTTAAGAATTCTGGCAAGAATTCTTTCGTTAGTCGACGACTTCTCTTTTCATCGATTGAGAATTTAAGTTGGCGACTGCGGAGTAAGCGGCCGTGGCCGCCCGTGACGGTTGTCATGGCAGCGAACTTTTTCCGGCCATCATGGCCTTCATTTCATACGATTGAAATACTAATACATTAGTACTCGAAATACAAAGAATTGGATTGAGTCATCTATTGCTCTGTTGTTTCCGTCTCAGCGGCGCTGCTGTCATCCTCAGGCAACCCATTGACCAGCTTCTCCCCCCCGCTCACCACTTTAGCTCGGACAATGGTATCCCCCGTCCCCAGTTGTCCCAGAAACCCCTCCTCCTCGCCCTTCACCACGTACCCGAAAACCGAAAACTCGCCCTCCTCAAACGCCATCCCGCCGAGCCCAGCTGATCGCTTGTCGAAAGAGTAGATGAAGAACTGTGAGGCGCTACTGGTGCCATCTTCTGTACCTCGGGCCATGGCTAACGAACCGTTCACCGACAGCGGCAACGTGGGCAACTCCTCTGCGCCCATCACATTCAGTGGCGACCTGTACCGGGGTTCGTAGTCATCGATGGGCTTGACTTCCAATGGCAAGGTGTCGCTTGGGTTAATTCTCGCGTTGCTTTTAGTGGGCGGCGCGAGCAACGCGGTTTCGCTTTTTTTGAACGTCAACCCGTCGTACACGCCTTTCTTTACATTTTCAATGAAATTACCCGCGGTTAAAGGCGCGTTGTACCCATCCGCCACTACGGTTAACGTCACCGTGTTCGTTTCGTCTCCGTTGACGTACCCGAACGACGTGCCAGGGGCTTTGCGGATGGTCAAATCAACCGTGGCGCGGCCGGTGAGTCTTGGTAAAGTGTCGTATTTTCTCGGCACTTCGAAAGGTAACCCAGGGGCCTGGTAAACTTTCAATCGGGACGTCGCATCCAGTGCCATCGCGACGCCTCGGTCGAACCGCTCGGTGTCTTGCGAGCCCGCGATGTCCACCAGCTCCAGGAGAAGCTGTTCCAGCTCTGCTCTTGTGGATTCTGCTTCATCTGAAGCGGATCCAGTCGGCACGGGGGCTAGGATTTTTTCTCTTTTATCCCTCACCGTGGCCAACGAAACCTTAATATTGTCGCCCATCGTGCCCCACGGTTTGCGTTGCGGAATCCGTAACAAATACGCCGCTTCTTCCAGTTTGCTTTGAATCATCCCGGTATCTTCGTTGATTGCGGGGACGGCTCGGCGTAACGCGGAGACGCCGTTACGAGGGAGGCGCGTGTTCGGGTTGCTTAAAGCTGCATCGGCGGGCTCAGGGGTGAGTAACGATGTTGTCATTCCAGTTAATCCTGTGGCCACGCCCAATCCGACAGTCTGAGAACCCACCATGGACAACGGCTCTAAACTCATCACAGCCGCGAGCGCACTGGCGACCGCGGTGTTGGCGATCGCTTGAGGGGAGGTGAGGGAAGAGGCATCCGCTGAGGCATTGGAAGTCTCGACGTTCAACACCTCTCTGTTGTCGAGATCGTTTTTCCCGATCGCAGACGCGCGACTGACTGTTTGCCTATACCCACCCGAGATCACCGAACGCGCTTTGCGGGACGACAGAAGTGCAGATGACTGTGCGTAGCCCGCCTGGGCGATCACAGAGCGGGGGATCACCGCGCGCATTGTGGAGTGGCATAGGGGACGGAGGCGCGCGGATAAGCGATCGCATTTATTCTTGCTTGACACGTCACTGGTGCCGACCTCAAAGGAAAAAAATTCCATCGAATGGGAAACGAATCGACACGTCCGGGGTGCAACGCACACCTCGACGCGCGCGGCACGCGGAGGGTATTGCACCCGAGGGGTGCGAGACGAGCTGATCGCGTGGGAATAATAGTGTGGGAAAGAGTTGAGTGCCTGCACGGTAAGCGGAAAAACGACTGCGTGGACTGCAACTCCTGCCCCCACAGCAAGGTGAAATACGCCTGCGCGGCATGCAACCCATGTCCTCACGGCAAGATGAAACGGTATGCGCAAGTGCATCCCCTGCCCCCACGGGAAGGTAAAAAGCAACTGCACGCAGTGCGTGAGAAATCGCGTGAAAAGACGGAAGATGTGAAATGAAAAACGACAGGACGGACTCGACTCTTGACAAAATAGCATGGTGTAAACTACAAACAGTTTCGCGTTCACGCTCCTCCCGCTAAGTACGACGCCACCGCGGCTCTGCCGCTCATTGAGGTGTACTCCTCCAACCTTCCTGGCGGCTTTTTGTTTGTTTTTTCTTTTGAAGCAGCGCTCGGGTCCGACGCGCCGCCTGGATTTTTGTCCAAACCCACGGGTTCATCCGTTGCGGTGGTTCCGGCCTCAACAGCATCCGCCGCGCGGAACGGCGCCACCGCGTCGAGGACGGACTGCCACCCCGGCTGTCCCACCGCGACCCCTCCATCCCCAACGCAAGGTGCGACTGACCAAGGACAGTGCGCACGGTGCAGACGCAGGGGGTAGAAGGACCTGGGGGTCTCGACAAAAGACGCGGTGGTTGGCGCCTGGGTTGGCGCGGAGCTGAGCGGCCGGACCGCGGGTGTGCCCGCGCACACGGAAGCTTGCGTACCCCTCGCAACTACCGCCCCTCGTCCCATCACCGGAGTCACGGGTACCGGTTGCGTCTCAAACGCCGTGTGTTTCCGCTTAGGCGCAGCTATGGGAGACGCCGCCGACGGCGACGCGGACAAATTTGAACCTCCCGGCGTCGTTCTCCGCCCCGGAGCTCCAAAAGGCGAGTCCCTCAAAGCGCCCGCTCCAAACGCAGGCGGCGAATTATTAACACTGAACCCACCCCCACCCCCATCAATCCCCTTGCTCGGCGTACTCCCCCCCGCGATTGACAACCCGAGGTTTCGCAAAACAGGAGTCGTTGCAGACGTGCCTGGGGATATCGAAGGTACCAAAGTATTCCCCGCGTCGGCAGCGAAAACTGAAGCGCCAAACGCGTTGCCCATGGCGCCCATTAAAGCAGTCACGCTAGTTTTAGGTTTTGCCTTCTTGTGACTTAAGGGTTTGTTAGGGTTTTGAGTGGACCCTGTTGCATTTAGTCGCCCATACGCTGCTTGTTTCGTATCGATAAAGTTCCACGTCGCGCACTTGGCGTCGCACAGCTCGCAGCGCAGAATTGACCCTGTTACTTTTTCGAGTTTTTTGTTGCGCTTCGGCGAGGGACTGGTTATATCACTGTTGATATCGATTCGGGTTTCGGAAGTAGCGGCTTTCGTCCCGACGGTCCACCCGCACAGAGCTAAGGTGGTCGCAGATCTCAGGCGGTGGGGGTTGGAAGTACTTATAGGAGTTTCGCCGGGTGTATTTGCCTCCGCGACGAGGCGCGCAACGCGTCGCGCGATGGCGGGTTGTGTGAATCGAACGTCAGACATCGGACTGTTAGCGACACTGTTAGCGACACTGTTTGCACCTACAGTTGTACCCTCTACCCCAATGCATTCGGGAAGCATCTCCAGCTGCAACAACTCGTTTCTTCGTTTTTTGAATTCTGTTAACAGTTGATCCGTGGTGACCCTCGGGAACCGCGTTACGGACGACGGACACTCCGCGCCGCGCCACCCGCAACTGGTTTCGTGGTTCTTGTCCAATCGCAGCGCTGTTTTCTTGGCTAACTGTAAAGCGTCTTTGATTCCGACGTTGCTCGGTACTTTGAATATCAGTCGGGCAGCGCATGATTCGCACTGGAGGGTATCAGGTTCGATGCATACCCACCCCCGTTTGGCGCACTGGTCGGGGCGCATCCCGTCCGGCTTGGCGAACCAATTCGCGGGGCGGAAGGAACTTACACGTCTGATGTAGTCTCGTCGATCGTGCGGGCGGGCGTCACGAGAGTGCGCGATCGTGACTGTTTGCGCAGTCACGGTTGTGGCAGTAGTTGAAAGCACACCTCCTACCGTCACAGGCGACGCGGGGCGGTCCTTGTCGTAGTACAGCAGCTTGTCCAGGCTGGCTCGGAATCGTGCGGCGGAATCGTCCCCCATGTTGTTGACACGTGAATCGAGTGGGCGATTCGACTCGGCCTTCGAGGCGGGGGCGGGGGCGGGGGCGGGGGCGCCGTGCTCCACGTTTCACCAGATGTTGTGGGCGTCGCAACCAGGGGGTCGGGGGCGTCTGAAAGTGCGCTCTCTTACACCACGGGGACACACCGTGCGTCGCAATCTGAGGATTCAACTTTGCCGTGTTATCGTATCCCGATAATCGCCAAAGACAGCGTCTCTTTTGTATTTTTCGCGCCAAAAGCAATCACACCTAGCATGCGCGCGGTGGGGTGGTGCGCCCCCCCCGCGCGGGGTTTCAACCCTGTCCCTCGACCACGACGCCCTTGTCCATCGCATCGCGGCCGTTACAGCCTCTCCGTCGTGCGCCGAGCGAGTAACCCATCGGTGGTTGGTTCGATCGACGAGGATGGTGTTTTCGATGAAGCGCAATCGCCCATCGAGTCGGACCTTTCGTTCGAGACGTTTTGCGAGCATACGCTTGCCATGACCGAGTCGGACATAACAAAAGTCTTGGACCGCGTCCCGAAGTTAAAAGGCTACGACGTTTCGACCGCGATCGCCCCGAAGGTTGATATTCTGACAAACGAACTAGGCGCGTCTGTGGCTACTGTACGAGCAGCGGTGAAACGTAGCCCTCAATTGTTAACCGTGAGCTCTACGCGATTGAGGATGGTTGCAAATTGGATGGAAAGCGAGTGCAGAGTACCTAAAGAAAAAATCGGTCCAGTGCTGTGCAAGCAGCCCTCCTTGACATGGGCTTCCCTGGAAAAGAATCTTACACCGGTACTACGCTTTCTGCGTGATGAAATCGATATGCCTGCGGAAAGCGTCGCTGTTACCTTAGCGCGCTCGCCGTCTATCTTCGGAATGAGTATAGAAAATTTAAGGAAGAAATACGAATTCTTCCGCGACGGTGATTCATCCGATGGGTTCCACTCCGGTTTAGGGCTAGGCAAGGAAGCGGCTCAAAACATGTTCCAAAAGAACCCTCAGTTGTTTTCCATATCGATAGAAAACGCGGTGGTGCCGAAGCTGGACTTCTTTTCGGGATACTGCGGGCTCGGCGATGAGGGGTCTATTGAATTGAATAAAAAATCCCCTTCAATTTTATCCCTGTCGCTTGAAAAAAACATAAAACCGACGTTTGCGTTTCTTGAAAAGGAACTGAGCCTTGGACGGGTTACCGCGGGAAAACTCATTCGCAGCCGCCCCACCGTGCTAGCGTACTCCATCGACAAAAAGGTAAGGCCCACCGTGGCGTACTTGACGCACGAGTTTTTTCCTTCGTGCGACGCGTATCAAGCCGTGTTATTGACGACTTATTCGCTGCGAGGGCGAATAGTGCCGCGAACGCGAGCGCTGCGGAAACGCGGGCTCATGGCGACCACGGCGAGTGGTGCGAAATTCGCGGTGACGTACACCATGGTGTGCAACAACCAGAAGTTCTGTGAGATGGTGGGGATTGAGTTGGAGGCGTACTTGGAGATGGTAGAGGGTGCGAAGGTGGATCCGTCCGCGGGGGTTTTGGGATGGTTGACTGACGGTCGGAAAGTTGAAAAAAGTGAAGATGAAGTAAATCACGCGATGGTGAATGTCGCCGCAACTACGACTGCCACCCCTGCTCTGACCTCCGAAGAGTGGAATTTGGAGACAGCGCGGGAGGAGGCGCGCAGGGCGCTGGAAAAGGGGGAGGGGGGGATGAGTCGGTGAGGGAGGCGAGGACTAGACTGTCAATAGTACTATTTGGAAAACCAAATTATTTACCGAAATCGTCGGCGGCTCTCTTTCAAGTTGGGGGCTACCTCACTTGAAATCTCGTCACCCTGCTCACTCGCGCCGGCGCCGGCGGGTCGACTCAGTGAGGGGTCATACTAGCGCTAGGTGAGGTCAGTAGTTGTGTGCGTCGAAGGGCTTTCGTGACTGTTGTCCCATCCACGTGTTCCGATGCCCCCCGAGTCCCGACGGAATTGGTGCATCGCGTCTGCGCGAAAACAGTACGTCGATCCCAGTCCCGTCACGAGCCACTCCGCGATGGTGCTTGTCCAGGCGTTATTCGCGGGGATGCACACCACGGCCTCCCCCGCGTTGAAATATATCCCTCCAGTTGCATTCTGTGCGTTAAGGTTGTTACTAGCGTTGCCATTCCTAGGGTGGCTCGCCCACAGAGAGGGCGGCCGGTGGTTCAAACCAAAGGATTTTTTATTCATCGTACCGATGGGCGCCGCGATTGGCACGGCGTATGCATTGATTTTCGTGTGTAACAACCGGAGCGGGCCTAATGTTACTGCTATGGTGCAGCCCGCGATGCCTATATGCACGACGATATTATCAGCGCTTTTGGGGCTGGAAACAGTTACGAGTGGGAAAGCGGTTGGTCTGGTGATTGCGACGGCCGGCACAGCGGTGACCCTTCGCGTGTGGGAAATCAAAATGGGCGCCAGTTTAGTCGACGCGGTGCTTCTGTTGACGCAAGCGAACGCGTACGCGGTGTACGTGGTGCTGTTGACGCTGGTTTTGAAACAGCTTGATGATGAAGAAAGGAGGAACAAGGTAGAGGGAAACAGGGAAAAGGCAGAAAGAGCGCAGGCCGGTGAATCAACCGCGAGTCAAGAGAGTGAGAAAACCGTCGACGAAGAGCACCAAACACAAACCTCCCCCAGTCCCCCTGGCCCTATGCGGTTTTTGTTCGCCGCCACGGTTGTGGCTGAGATTGGTGTCGTGGGCTTCGCCGTGGAGGATTTAGCACGCAATATTGAATGGGGACAGTTACCCTTAGTAGCTATCGGCGCTGTTTTATATGCGGGTTTGGCGAGTTCGTGCTTAGCGCACGGCTTGAACTCGTGGGCGATTTCAAAAGTGCAAGGCATCTTGCCCACGGTGTACAGCGGCGTGCAAGTCGTGTTTACGGTCGTGTTCTCGTTTCTGTTCCTGGGGCACCCGGTTGGGTGGGACAGAGCCGCAGGATCGGCCGTTACGGTGTTTGGCGTGTACCTCGTGTCGGGGGCGAAGTTTTTGGAAAGGAAACCGACGCGGAAACGAACCGAAAATGTCGCCACCGACAACGACGCGACGAACGTTTCTTCCAATGCACATGACGATATCCCGTTGCGTCGAGTTGAGTTACGAAGAATTTCCGTGGACTACATCGCAGTTACCGTAGAGCTAGCTAGGTAGTGCTTTGAATATTAACGTAGACTAGGTACTTATCGAACTGCGCGGAGTCAAAATAGAGAGAACGACAACTAAAACAGACAAAAACGCTCCGTCAATTACGAAAAAAAACCTACTCCCGCGCTGCTCGTTTCCGCTCGGCGATCCAGTTTTCAATTTCTTTCTTCAGTTTTTCGTTATCCACCAAATCCTCCACCTTTAACGGTTGTCTTGTAAAGGGATTGGTTTCATCAGTGAGCAAGTGCCGTGTGATGTTCGCGCGGTCCATGTTGTCGCCGGAAGGTAACAACACAGGGTCAGTCATCAAGGTGCACATAATCGGGTCGATGTACTCATCCGGGATGTCGCCTAAATCAGCCTCTTCCTCTTCCGCGGCGAGGTGCGTTACGCGGCACTTCTCCGCCAGGAGCTCAAACTTTGAAATTTCACCCACAGATTTCGTCCCCAGCTGTTTCAGGATTAAAGCAGCTTCAACGAGCACTTCATGCCTGTACGACCGTCCATCAGCCACAATCGCATTAACAAAAGCCCCTTCAGCATCCGCATCGAACAGGTTCAAATAAAGCGTAACGATTTGCCCCAGCATTTCAGGCGGGTCCCACGCTAACTCTTTCATCTTCTCCTTATCCGCAAACTTTAAAGTTTTGCGCTCGGGGCCGGCTAGGTACAAGAGGAAGTAGTTCAGCATCGCAGCGACGCGCTCGACCATCTCTGGTCTGAGAAAAGGCCCCGCAATCGAAAAAGAAGTGTACCCCATCATCCCCACGTGCACCTTGGCCAACGTCAAATCCGATCGCAGTGCGCGTTCGTTTTGCCGGTTCGCGCTTTCGCGTTCCTGCCGGTCCTGCGGCGTCCTTTGCATCCACTGCTCCTGAACATTCAACAACGCTTGAAACTCTCTCAACTCGGGAAGCTTCTTCATGGATTCGTCTAACAGCCAAATCGCGTCGTTGATGAGCATGTTCAGGAATCTTACATAAAAAACAGAGTCATTCAGCGCCAACAAACTCCACTCGTTTTGGTGCGCTTCGATTCGCCAAAGGTACTCGCACATCTCGCCAATCTGGTGCCTGATGTTGAACTTGTCGTAAAACTGGTTCGCGCCTCCTGTAAATTCAATATCGACGTAGAGTCGTAACAACGAGGGAACCAGCGATTTCGTGGCTAACGAATTGCCGCCCTCGAATAAGTTTGCCCACCGCGGTACGTACTCGTACCTGGTGTCGGTCGGGTCACCCGGCAACCACCCGCGCAAAATCTCGACGCTCTTCGCGCGCAAGTAAGGGTTCTTCACGTACGTAGGTGAGCCTAGTAACAAAACAAACAGGTTGACGAAGTCATCCAAGCACACTGATAACTCTGCGTCGATCGTAGCGCGTCCAGGGCCCCGTCGCGCGAACCTTTGAACATAAAGAAGAAACTCGCACAGGTCATCCAACAAGTGTTCCGGTAACGACGCGAAGGCTTTCGGCACCGGCGTTTGGAGTAAAGACCCGCCGGTGATGAGAGGAGTGGTACTGCTTGGAATAGACCCTGTATTACCTGTATCCATATCAGTGGCATCCATCGCAGTAGCATCACGCTTCACACTGTTTGCTCCCTGTACTCCTGCTCCCTGACCCTCCGCAACCCATCTTAACCATACAGCAACCAGTCTGTAGAATCGACAAGTCTCCCCTAACACAACCGGGTCCAACAGCGTCGCGTCGAACATCGCGTAGTTTTGCTTCGCTTGTTCCAGTTCGTTTTTCATTTCGGAAATTCGGCGCTCAAACTGCTGCATTTGGAACTGACTTGGGCCGCCTGGTATGCTCGCGGCCCAGGAATCACGGTGCGACTCGATCTCGTTGAACTGCTTCTGCCGGTCCTGTAAATCCCGGGCTAAGCTCGTGTGCTCTGCTGCGCACTTAACATACCCAAGGTGCATCGCTCTTGCAGTGAGAAAGAAACACTCGCAAATGAACCCGAATGCGTCAGAAGGTTCTTCCGATTCGCCCAGGTTGTTGCTCACTACTTCATCATCCGTAGCGCTTATCCGGGTAACTTCCGTGACGTTGAGCCTGCAATTCACGCTGCGCACGTAGTCGGGGTTTATTTTTTGAAATTTTAAAGATGAAGGGTCGCAGAACGGCGCGCTCAATCTCGCCGCGATTGAGGACACATTAACAGCCCCCCCGTGCGACGCGCACTTTCGCGGGTCGATCCGCATCTTGGACCGCCCGTCGTTCCTGTCGCAGTACGACGACAGCCAGTTCACGACACCTTCCCTGATCTCGCCGCCGTGCTTCAGCATAGTGAATAGGGTTTGGAACAAGCCTTCTCGGACGGTTCCAGTGAGATTCCTAATCGTCCCGTAACTGCTTTCCAAATCCACTTGTCGTTTTTTATCCAAATCAGAAAAGCAAGCAACCCGCACGTCGGGCAACCGACCGTACGGGTTGCCATCGCTCCTGAAATTCATCACCATGGGAATCCCATTCGGGCCCACGACCGTAGGTGGGTCATCCGGAAGCGCGGCGCACTGAAAGAACGGCCCCAACACAGACTCGTCTTCAAATGCGCGGCCGTGGAATTTCTTTGGACTCGAAATGATTGTTTTTTTTCGCGTAAAGTCGGGGCGCCATTTGTCGTGTCCCACCAACACTAACGCGCAAGGCTTAGACTGCGCTATTCCGCACAAAACACTCAAAGGCTTGTGTATCTCGCCTAAAGGGCTTATATTCTTAATCAAGTTCGGCAATTGTGTCAAGATTGGGGTTAAAATCTCGCTCAAGCCTTCGTTTTCTAGCTTTTGGCCGAAGTGGGTGATGAACCCGTTCGGAAGGCCTCCGCCGAATTGGTTTGATAATTCGGCAAACGCGCCGGTGCCCACCATCGCGTCGAACAGCTGTAGCGGCCCTCTTTGTTCGTTTGCGTTTGGCTGGGGGAACATCCCAGCCATCTCTGGGTTCAGTAGTAAACCAGAGTAGGATATGCACAAGTCGAAGCAGTTGCTTAAGCATTCAGATACCTGAACCGCGAATGCTTCGTCTCTGCTTCGGGTTTTCCGAGTCTCCGTGTCGCACCGGTTGTAGGAGGACAGGAGCCAGGGAAATGGGGCTGCTTCCGGGTCGTGTTGCCATTGTTGCGGTAACTCTTCTACACTAGTGGATAGCCTCGCAAATAAAGCGCGTTCCAGCAGCGCAGGCGTCACCGCAAACGGAGGCTCTCCTCCCTCCCCCACCAGCTCCACCGCTAATGGCTCGAGGAACAACAGATCTGAGTTTCCACCGCCTGGGTCAGTCAGCTTGATCCGGAACACGCGCTGGATCACCTCCGCGAGCTTTTTATCCGTCGAGGTCATCGTCTCAGCGACCCCAACACAACCTCGAGGGAAAGAAAACCCTAAACCCGAGCACACACACCCTGCGCCGGTAGATCTGACGCAATCCGTTCAGTTGTTGGAAAGGACGTGTCGAAAGTTGACGTCGTCTGGGAAAAATGAGTGTCACTTTCGCAGTGACACTACTTAACGTGCGCCTGGCCTCCCGATGGCCTGCGCTGGTTTTTCTCCCGCGCGCAACCCCGGGTGTGTGTCATTCTCCGGAAGAACCAAGTTTGGAGTTCAAACTTTAGGGGTACACCAGCGGGTCAATGTCGCAACTGCTTCTTCATGGAATTCGGAGGTTGTCTTCGTCACGGGCAACGCCGGAAAGGTTGCTCGTCTAGAACTGGCGCTAGTGCTGTTCTGCGGTTCAAGGGAGGCTGGTGATGAATTGAACAAAAACGAGCCCGACATCTGCCATGTATCCGTAACACAAATCGACCTCGATATACCCGAGATCCAGGCGGATACCGTCGCCGAAGTGGCGATGGCAAAGGCGCTGGATTCATTCAAGGAATTGAAAAAACCGCTGCTAGTGCACGATTGCGGTCTGTGCATCGCCTCCCTCAACGATTGGCCCGGGCCGTACACAAAGAACGTGAACGACAAGCTGGGAACGGATGGACTGTTGCGGTTACTGGAAGGAGAAACAGACAGACAGGCGAGGTGGGATGACACTATTGTTTTTGTAGATGAGAGTGGACATGCGACAACCTTTCAACTAGGAACGAGTGAAGAATTCTCAAGTGAAGACGATACCTCTTCAGATAAACAGTATTCTGGCGAGATTTCCAAGCTCCCTCCTCAGAAGTACCTTCGGTTCGAAGGCCCTGAACGCGCGTTGGGCCGGTGTTTCATTCCAACCTCCTTCGGCCTTACAGAATGCTTAGCTGACGTAGACGAAACTTCATACCAAAACTACCGACGGGAAGCGCCGAGCGTGTGGAACGAATTCGCGAAATGGTGGGGCGATAAGTAACGTATGAGCAGTCAGTCGCAATTAGTGTTAATTATTAATAGCATTATTTATTTCTCACCTGTCACCCCCACTGCAAACAGCTCAGTGAAGGAAACCTCCACCACCACCGCGGCCTCGGAGGTGTCGGAGGAATACTCAGAGTTGACTTCATCATCTTCATTCTCCTTTTCGTTTTCGTCCTCGTCGCGAATAAAAACGTTCCGCCTCGCTTCGTCCCACCTTTCCCTTTCAATCTCAACCAGCGGGTACTCAATCAAGGTCCCCTTACCGTCGTTTTCCGTGTCGTGCGGCCTCCAGTTGTGAACTGGAGCAACCACAACCGCGCCGCCGCCTGTGTGGAAGAACAGACCCCTGTCGCGTTTACTCGAGAAGTCGGACTGGACGTATTGATCGTAGGTTTCGTTTGTTTTCGCGAATCGTTTTTGGTAGCCCCGCGTTCGCGTCACGGCGCAAACACCCTCAACCCCAGACATCCACATACTCACGTTCAACACGAACGCGCGTAGTTCGTTGCCAACCGCTCGTCCTAGACTTTGCGAAAACCTCTGCGAAACATGGATATCCAGAAGCTGTACGTATGGCTTTTTAGTCTCGCCGACGTCGCGCGCTTTTTCCTTTTCGAGCCAAGGAAATGAACTTGCGATTTCCAAACTCACAGTGCGCTGGAAGTAAACGCCCCCCCTGATGACGGATTCAGTGTGACTAATTGCCCTGTCATCTATTTCTTCACCCACACTCTGATCGTCTACCACGACTAGGTTGCCATACGGGTTGTGCTCTATGCGGGACGCGATGGTCGAGCAAGACGTGCGCATATCAGGCTGATCGTTCCAATTTTCTTTCTCAATCGAGACCAAGGTATCGACGTCGCTCATCACACCAAACCGAACGCAGTACCCAGGTCTCACTAAATGCACAGCCGCGAACGTACCACCGTTATCCACCAAACACCCGCACCCTCCAACATCCATCACGAACCCGACCGAAGCGCAGGTGAGAAGGAAGTCAGAAAGCGGAAGTGAATTTATTTTTGGCGTTGAGTTATTTTTTTCTTCACCGGAGTATTCTTTTTTCTTCTTCGAGAAGCTTTTGAACGGGTTGCAGAACGAGTGCTTTTTCGGTTTGACTGGTTGTGACTGTTTGCGCATAGGGTCATCATACGCATCAGCAGTAACTCCTCCAACATCCACTCGGACACACAGCTGTGTGTAACCCGATTCCTCGTCGACTTCGTTCCGCACGTGGAGCACAAGCGCTAAGGTTTTTGGATTTTCTTTCGCGACTCTTTGCAAAAAACTCACGACAGTGTCGCGAGCGGAGGTCTCTTTGCTATCAACCCCGGCAGTTATACGATCAATCACCGCGAGTGTGACCGAGTATTTTGAGTTTTGATCGGTCAAATCGTTCACATCTCCACCACTCAAGCTTTCAACAAACGTTCGCAGCGCGTCAACAGTTTCGCGATCGTTTGAATCGAAGGGGGAAACTTTTTGGTTTTCTCTCAAACCTCCGGTTACCTCAACGATTGCGGCGGCGAGATCCTCGTCACTGGGAATTTGCTGAGTTAATAACTCAGTATTCAAGCCGAGTGCGTGTCGTGCAGTGGTGGCCAATAAACGACGCGAAGAGGAAGCCGACACTCCTTGTGGCGCACGCTTAGCGCTTTCAGTTTTGGCAAAAGAAAGTTCACTACTCAAAGGCGTATCAGTGGTAGCGGCGTCAACGCATTGTCTCCGTGTCTCAACCAAACGAAGCTGTGTCCGTGTCAAGCCTAGCCTCTGAACTTGTTCGTTTGAACACAAGATACTCGACACTGCATCGTGGATTTCATACCCTGAACCCTGAAACCCTAAACCTTCTTTGTGGTTCAAAAACGAAACCATGACGAGTTCACTACGCGCGTTTTCGTTTTTATCTTTGTCGCATCGAGCCACGAGCTCTCTGCACGCCTCCAGTAACAGTTTCTGGACAAACTTAGGTGACTCCACGGGATGCGGCACAGTGGATAAGCCGGTGGCGAACAGGTGATCAACGATGCACGTGTCAGGGTGCTGCGCGGCGCGGAAACAGTCGAGGTCACCGTCCAACACGCCGGCTGGCGTTATATTCAAGTCGTCACCAGCAGGATTTCGATCACTCGGTGGCACGAACCTGGCCACGCCCAGCGTGTGTCGGGACGAAGGGTGGTCGTACGTGACGTAGATGTGCGAAACCTTGGGGTTTGCATCGTGCGTGTCATGAATCTTTGCAAATTCGACTTCCCTTGACGTGCGCTTGGCGCGCGCCATGAGGTTCACAAGCTCCACGCGTGCGGCTTGGCACCGACGCACGTCGAGGGCAGTCGTGGCCCTCACGGCGACGAAATCGTGGTCGCATCCGGGGAACCGTCCGCGTGCTAAAACTTCCTTGCCCAGCGTCGCGAGCGTAGACCCATAGGCGGCGTCTACACTGGCTGCGGACGCCTCCGGAGGGGTTACGTACGGCACGCATAGCGCATGTTTCGGCTTTCCGTGATGACCTCGAGCTGGCGATTCCAGAAACGCCCTTGGTTTCGGGGTGGTTCCGGACCACGATTTGTGCGATTGATTTCCGAGGGATTCGTTCGATGCGCCGACAGCGATGAGCATCGTGATGCGTCGCACGTGGGGGACGCGAAACACACAAGGGAGGTGTTCGACGCGGAAAATTCGGGTGAGTGCGCGCGAACGAGTGCGTGTTCAACGCAAAGTGTGTCATAGATTCACGATGAGCGTTTTTCTTGGATTTGGAGAACGCGAAGAGTCACATTCGGGGAAAATCATTTTTACAACTCACCTGTTCCCGAACGAAAACGCAGGCGGTGCTTGCATTGGGTTACCATTGTTACACTCCGGGGGCATTTCCGTGTTCAGATCAAACGAGCCGGTTCTGCCAGACGCACGAAGCACGTCCAGTTCCCGTAGGTCCAGCGCGGATTTTAATCTTCCGGCGGGGGGTTCCCAGTCTTCATCGTCATTTGGATTCACGGTCGGACGTTGGAAACCGTGTTGAGGCATCGAGCGGGGCATCATTGGAGGTAGCATCTGCGGCATCGGAGGCGGCATCGACATCTGCGGAGGCATCATCTGCGGCAGCATTGTTCCGTGTGTCGCCATGATCAAATTGCGGGGCATCATCCGCGTCGGCATCGCTTGCGGCATCACCTGCTGTGCAATCATTTGCGAATGCATCATCTGCTTCGCCATTCCCAGTCCAAACTGCGCTTGCATCGCCAGCGCGTGTTGCTTCTCAACCTCCTTCTTAGCAGCTTTGTTCGTCTTCTTGTTCGCTTTCTTCGTTTCCGCTTTCGTTTGTTGCTTCGAAGCGGCAGCTACGGCTTTCGGAACGAACGCGGAAGCACCGACGTTAACCCCCGCCGCCTCCTCGTACTTTTTATCGTCGCTCTCCACGGGGAGCTTGGCATCTTTGCGTTTCTGCTGCATCACGGACTCGAACCCATACGGTTCGGGGTCGGCGTACCACCGACAACTGTCTCGATTTTCAGAGAAGAACTCACGATGCGACATCTGTAGAATGCAGTGCCAGTCCGTGCCTGGCCGTCCCCCTATGGTTTTGCTGTCACCCAGGATTACACATTGTCTTTTAGCTCGTGAAATAGCGACGTTGATGCGCCGTGGGTCACTCACGAACCCCACCGCGCGTCGGTCGTTCGCACGAACCGTCGAAATCAGCACGAAATCAAACTCGCTCCCCTGGCAAGCATCCACCGTCAAACACTCCACCCTCAAACTCGCCGGCATCGCATCTATCAGCCCAAGATACTGGCCCTTGTAAAACGTCAGCGCCGCGATTGACACTTTCGGTCCGTGGCGTTCTCGCACCCTTTTCGCGGCTGAAACAGTCGCTGTGATTTCGTTGTAGTTCACGTAGCTCTTGCCATCCTCCGGGGTTTGCTCTGAACCGTTGACCTGGACCCACACCATGGCTTGGGTTGAATACGGGTCGTTTGATGGAATTGGAGGCCCTTGACCAGTCGTTAAAGTACCACTTCCTTTCTTGGGACTCGGGATGTTTTTCTTTGGACTGGGGATTTCGGGCGATGCGACGTGCACAGACTTTGTTTCTTCGTCGCCGCCGTCCCCGTTTTCATTGAGTAGTTGCTTTCCCTCGAGTTCCTTTTTTTCATTTTTAGTTAACTTCTCAAAGTACCGCACCCTCTCCTCCGCGATCGTCGAATCTGTGTCCAGCGAGCCTTGGTAGAACAGCTTCGAAACCACCGCGCAGATCTGCGGGTGCATGCGGTACTGCGTCGTGAGGCGGTGACACGAGTTGTTACCCGAGTTTTGAATGTTGTTCGCAGAAGTATTCTGACTTTCAGAGGTATCCGTCCCTCTAACCTCCCCTATAGTGCTCCCCAACACACACCGCTCCAGCGCGGAGCGATCGTGTCCCGTCTGCTTCAGCTCGCGTGGATTGATCAGCGAACACGGAGGGAGCTGGTTGTGGTCCCCCAACAGGACCAGGTTTTGAGGGCGCAAGTTCAGCAATAACGCCGTCGAGCTTTCGGGAGTGCACCCGCACTCGTCGACAATCACGGTGTGCACGTTTAGCGACGCATTTTGATTGTGTTCCTCCCACTCCCGTAACAGCCGGGAAGTGCTCGCGATGGTGCACAAGATCAAGTTGCACCGAAACATGAGCTCTCCCCGTATTGATTTAGCACATTCAACTGCTTCTTTACTCTGGAAGCCGCCCAACGACGTTGCCGCTAACGCGCGCACCTTGGGATGCGCCTCGACTTTCGCGTCCAGCAGGTGTTTGCGAGCGGTGGCGCCAATTCGCCCGGGCGCGCCGACCACGAGAATCTCAGCATCACACGCTTCCAGTTTTTGTGCGATACTTTCGATCGCGATGTTTCGCGAACACGTCACAAGCACGCGTTGCCCGGGAGGCACCCTTTGCGTGATGACGTGGTAAATCGTCGTCGACTTGCCGGTGCCGGGGGGGCCTTGGATTTTTTCCAAAGCGAATCGCAGAGCGCACACCGCGGAGCGCTGCGAAAAGTTTGCGCCAACACCTTTTATTGCCTTTTGATTACTCTCATCTGAATATGATTCGTCACTGGATGAACTGTCCGCTTCGCCGTTCTGTTGATCATCTGTCGCAACTGCGTGGACGTCTTGACCGTCAACGGGGGCGTTCTTTTTCTTGACGCGCGTCACGGTGGCGGTTCCGAGCCCGACTTGGTTTTTATTTTTCGATTTATTCTTCTCATTTCCGATGCTAGATTTACCAGCAGTAACAACACTTTTTGCCAACACCCCCCTTGACGCGGCAATCAGCGCGAAGTCCTCCTCCGGAAGCGGTGGCGGGTGCCAGTGCCCCAATACTTGATGGTTCGGCCTTAACATGGCGCGCAACGCGGGCGACGCGGCAGCTCCGTTTTGGTCTCGCAAACTCAACTCGTGCAAGGCCGAGAGTTCAGACACAAACGCCCCGACGTACCCGAAGCTCCTTATCTGTCCCTGGTGAGGTCCCATCAATTTCGGTTTCAAAGTCAGAATGCACGGCACTTTTTCACCCGTGATGCCGTTCACCACGCCGCGGTCGGTCTGGCCGACCACGACGTGCAGTCGGCGTTCTATTAGCAGTAAATGATGAATCAAAGAGGAGTCGCCATCGCCAGATTCACCCGCTATTCTCAACCCGCCGCCCGCCGCGGGGGTGGCTTTCAGCGCCGCCCCCCGCGGGCCCTCCTGGATCAGGTACCAGAACTCCGCCAACAGGTTGTTCGCGATGAGCTCGCAGAAGTGTCGCGGGGACTCAAACTCAAGGGGGACGGGGACCAATACTCGGGGGGTGGGATGAAGGAAGGGGATCAACGCTGCTTCTTTTTCAGCCGCGCTTTGCGCTGCGTAACTGTTTGCCCCTACACCACCCATCCCGCGTCCGCTGTTACCGCCGTTGGGGTGGCGACCCGCACCCCGGCCGCCCCGGCCGCCCCTGCCGCGGCCGGACACGTCGAACCGGCCCATCACTGCGCGTCGCACCCAATGGACACGGCGGCGGAGCACACTCGGCACTTTAATAGATAACTCTTCTGGGAAGGTGCCGAAAATCTCACGATGTCTCATTACAACACTTCGCGTCTCTCAAGCCACCGCTGCACCTACACCTCCTCCGTCTCCACCAGACCTTCCCTTCCCCCCCTTCCGCAACGCCCTCCCCCCCACTACCACTTTCCCCCATCCGTTTTTCGGCGGGTCCGGGGGTGGAGGGGGTCCGTCTTGATACCCCACCGCTTCCAGCCACCACCCAGGATATCCAACCGATTGCCCCGGCTCAGTGTGCCCGTCGTCCGGCGACACGAAACCATCCGCGTACTTCGCCATCAAGGAATCGGCCAACTCCCACCACGCAGACGTGACGTGTTTGGCGTGTTCCGAGGTGATTTTTGTCAAAAGAGCGGTGGGGGAGGCGGAAAGGTCTTTTTTTCCCTCACCGAACAGTCTCTCCATTTCTTTTAGCACCGCTTCGCCTTTCGCCTCCCACTTGCGTTGATATCCCCTGATATCTTGAATCGCCAAATCGAACCTCAGGCCTCTGGCTAGGTTCAACACGAACCGGTGCGCCCACCAGATTGATGTGCGATCCACTTTGGTAGCGTTGCCAAGCGTCAGTCCATAGCTCAAAGCCTCCACCCCGCACGGCGTGGGAAGGAAACAGGTTCCGTGCGCGGCGTGCATCCCGACCCACATGACGCCGCCCACTGGATCCGGGAGCCACCCCCGGCTCTGCACCACGTGCGTGTACGTCGTGCGGTGCAGCGCGATGGACCGCTCCCAGCTCCCTTGAACGCGCTTTGAAATATTGTTCGGGTTAATTGGTGCGTTAGTGAACCGGTCTGGGACTCCAAATGGACCTCCTGCCAATCCAACTGACATATCAAAAGGCGTACCTTCGTACCAGTCCCGGTGCCACTTGAATAAATCGGTTACTCTTACTTTGTTTAGTGGCTTAATTGAAAACGGGTAGGGGGCATCTAAACGTAAATCTCCATAAATAGGGGTCAAATTCGACTCAGTCCACTCCGGGTTAATTAGCCGGAACCCGCCCCAGACTCTTCTTCCGGAATAATATTTATGAGCGTACTCACCCGCGCTAAACGCTTGCGTGAAATCGAATGGATTATTTTTTGAGTCAGAGTCATCCCATAGGCCGTGCTTCACTGCAACTTCCAACATGTTGGGACTGGCAAGGTAGTTCTCAGTGTCCTCCAAATCAAACTCCCGGATCGTGAACATGTTCATCACCACGGTGACTTCGTCGTCGGGGACGCGTTGAGCGACCCACACCGCTGAATTATTCACCGGATACGGAACGAAATGCATCACCCACCCTTCCATGGTGTCGCCGATGAGTAAGGTTTCGGAGCCGCCCTCGAAGGAGCCGGAGGCGCCGTAAAAGCCGTGCTCATAGGCTAGACTACCCATCAACTCCACAGCGCATCTCGCGGTCACACATCGCTCCATCGCGATCCTCGAAAGCTCGTTGACGCAAAATAAAGCATCGCCTCCGTTATGCCTCCCCTCCGCTTCGAACCGTCCAGAACACGTGCTCTCCCCTATTCCAAGTTGCTTGTCGTTGATAATGCCGTAATTGCCTTCGTGGTACCCATAGGTGTAGTTTACTTGATCGATGAAGCCTATGGGTTGGGTTTTTGGAGTTTCTATGGGGACGCTTCTTCCTGGTGCGTAAGTTTCTCCTCGTTCATTCCCAACAAATCGTGGGTTGTCTTCTAAATCTGGCCAGACCGGGCGTTTCGAGTTTGGGTCATGGCTCTTCGCTGGTATGTACGACAACCGCGCATCCGGGTTACCCTCGCCGTCGTCGGAATGCGTGACTAGCACACTGCCGTCGAAGCTGGCGGCTCTTCCCACCAGAAACGTGCTGCACGCGTTGGTGGTGCTTGGGATTGAAACGAAGACGACGAGGACACAGAAAACGACACGACACATGGAACGCGACGGTGATGAAACGCGTGGTGTGCTTGAAACACCTCGGTTTGATACACGAAAAAACGATCGTCGGTCACACAACGAAGCACCGAACGTGCCAGTGTCGCAGATCGCAACAGGACGGGCGGAACTCACTCGTCGCGCCACAGATGTGAGACCACTTTTCATGACAAGTCTGAAAATACCTGCAGAAAGAGTTGGTTCGCGCCGAAAAAGTGGCAGATCGACGCGCGCGGGCGCCCACCTTTGCTTTTCTCGGCGAACTTGTGCGATGTCCTGCGAGCAGTGGCACCTCCGCCCCCCCATCCCTGGAAACCCGGTGGTGTTCTTCGACGTCACGATCGGGGACTCTGCGGTTGGCCGAGTCCAGATGGAGCTTTTCGCGGACGTGGCTCCCAAAACGTGCGAGAACTTCAGAAAGTTCTGCACCGGCGAGATGAAGAACATTCGCGACCTGACCCCGATGGGGTACAAAAACTCAGAGTTCCACAGGGTGATCAAGGACTTCATGATCCAGGGCGGGGACTTCGTCAAAGGCGACGGGACGGGTTGTATAAGCACGTACGGGTCGAAATTCAACGACGAAAATTTCGTGGCGAAACACACGGGGCCTGGTTTGTTGTCGATGGCGAACAGCGGGCCTGATTCAAACGGGTGTCAGTTCTTTTTAACATGCGCGCCAACTAACTGGCTGGACGATAAACACGTGGTGTTCGGCAGGGTGCTGGGGGATGGACTGCTCACGCTGCGGAAAATCGAAAACGTGCAGTGCGGGGGGGGGAACAAACCCAGGGTGCCGTGTAAAATCGTGGAGTGCGGCGAAATGTGATGTAGACGTAATTTGAAATAGTGAGATTGCAAACGCATCCGTGTCATCACCTTTTTCCTGTCGCAGGTCTGCTCCCCACGGTCGTGCCACCGGTGGAAGGCCTGGAACTGACGCTGGCGCGAGCGGGCGCATCGCGAACAGCGCCGCTCGAAGGTCTGCCCGGCATCTTTTCGGCTTGACCAACGCTCGCTGAGCGATTTGCCGGGCGACTGCCGGGATGACTTTCATGACGACTCCCAGGCCTGCTCCACACTTGGCTCTTCTCCGACCCAGCAGCGATGGACGTCTGGCTTCCCCTGGCGGCGGCATTTTCTTTCTCCTCTGCGTGTTTTTCGTGCTCGTTCAGCACGCCTTGCGGGTTCAGCTTTTGCGGACTGTCACTTTTTTTATTCGGTTTTCCCAACGGCGAATGCGGCCTCGATTCCGGCGCGTACTGCGGCGGCATTGGTTCCATGGTGCTTAACCTGGGCGGCGCGGGCATCTCCGCTAAGATCATGTTCGCCACGGAGCCGAAGCCGCCCATGAGCTGGGCGTCTTTTTCCGCGAGTTTTGACCGCAAACCAGCGATTTCACGCGCGCACCGCCGCGAAACTTCCAGCATCTCGTTGTTGCTCGCGATTGCGTTGGCTTCCGACTTTTCCACTCGCAAGGTGAGCGCGATGCGTTCGTTTTGTAAATCCCTGTGTTCCTGTTCTCTTTCTTGATAGGCTGCTCGGAGGTCTTTTACCTCATCGCGCAACATGGAGAGCTCTTCCCAGTCCGGTCCACTCTGTAACACTGAGTTAGCGTCTTGTACTCTGCTTGCCAACGCCTCCGCCTCCGCCAATCGCCGCTGATCCACCGCCGCTTGCTCCAGCAACCCCTCTAGCCGCGAAATAACCCCCTCCTGCATTTCAATCGTCGCCCTGCATTTTCCCACTCGTGACGCTTCACGTTCGCACTTCTGTAAATACCGACTCATCTCCGCGTGCGCTTCTTGTAGTTCCAAGTGTCTGCCCTTCAACTGCTCCGCCCCCGCTTGCGCTTCGTGCAAACTTTTCAACCGGTGAATCAACTCGGCGTTGCGTCGTTTTTCCTGGCCGTACCGCGAGGCTAATTGCCCTAAGCGTTCCTTGGCTTCCATCACGTCATTGATATTCCCAAGCCCTAACTGTTCCAGCCCAGCCGCGGGGTCCGCGTTGCGTTCTTCGTGTAACAGGCGTCGCAACTCCTGGTTATCGCTCTCCAACCGCTGCCGCGCGCTACTCGCTTCGTCGCACTTATACGTCAAGCTTTGCGTTCGCTTCCTTTCTCTGTCCAACAAAACAATCGCCTCGTCCAGCGCCTGTTGTTTGTCAATCATATCAGTCGCCATCGCGCTGAGCATCCACGCGCCTTCCCCGCCCACACCTAAGCCTCCGCCGCCGTCGAAACCGGCGGCGACTTCCTTTTCCCTAGCTCTTAATAAACTTTCTCTGGGCCACGCTCTCGCGGTCAGACTCACCTTGCCCACTTCCTCGCCCCGGTTCGGCCCCCCCGCCGCGGTGCCTCCTCCGCAAATCAGCGGCACGTGGTTCAACTCTGTAGGTCTTCCTCCTGACCCGAGATCCGCCACAGGTATCACCGCCCTAGCAATCATCCCCGCGCTGTTCATCAGCTCCAGCACAATTGCCGCGCCTATCTGGATTGAGGATTGCGACGTGTAAAACACCGCTCTGTGGCCGGTTGGCCACAGGGGCGGGCCCCCGAGCGCGCTTCCCTGCAAAACAGGAACCACGTCACGCTGACTGAACGTACTCGCGGTTCGCACCAGCGCGTTCACCACATTGTTCTCGTCGGACGCGTCGCATGCGTGGTATATGTCTATTTTTGAGGACCCGGGGGCGGCGCGCGCGGCGGCGGAGTCTTTCGACATCGACCAAACCGCTGTGACTGGACCGTTGAACCCGTCGCCGCACTCGCCGGAAATTCCCGTAATCGAACCCTCCACGCGTACGTGGTCGTTGTTCTGTTTCAGGTACTCCAGCTCACGTGCAGGGGCTTGGGGGATGACGACTGTAACGTTCAGCACAGCGCCTGATCCGAGATCCAGCGCTAACCCGTAGTGCCGTCCCACCTCAAGCGCCTTCAACGGCACCGCGGCTTTCGCCATGAGCTTGTTCGTGTCGTGGTTGACCACTGCGAGTAGGACTTTCTCTCGGTCTAATTCGTGCTCCGCAACCTCAACGGAAACGACTTCGTCCCACACAGGGTCGATGGTTTTCGGAACCGCCCGTGTCGCGGCTCGACTCGGTAACCTTGCCGCCGCTTCGCGCATCGTCTTTGCCGCGACGAACGCGGCGGGCGGTTGCGGTTCGCCGCTGTTCAAATTCGTCGCCCCGTGGACTAGAATGCTGACTCGCACCGTCCTGCCAGCGCCCCTTCCGTCCCGCGTCGCTACCTGGCCAGACGCTCCAGCATCGGTGTCCAGCATCGTGACCTGCAAGCTCACCTGGCTCGGCGCCCGTCCCTCAGGGTGCTCCAAGGTAACGGTGATGGAGACGGCTTCGCCGCGCGCTAGCCGCTCCACCGTGGCGCCGAAAAACTCGACATACCCTTGCCCAATCAACACGTCCTGGCCCATCACGGAGTGGCCCGCGGACCGCGCGCCGTACAGCTGGCACACCAGCGCCGGGGGTCCGTCCCCCAACGCGACGCCTTCCGCTGCGCCTCCCTCCGTCACGCCGAACCCGGGCCAGTCCTTGCCGTCCAAAAGGTCTTCCACACCGGTGGGGTGCAGCGCTCTCTGATTGTTCACTCTTGGCACCGTCATCACGAACGCTTTGTTTTGAAACTCAGGCGACGAGGTCACTTCTGTGGTCTCAGTACGCGCGTATTGGCCTTTGTTCTCTCTACGGATGGCGAGGTCGTCGCCGTAGGTCACGTCCCGGGGCTTTGAGTCGCGCGACTTCAGGGTCTGTTGGGATGAAGGTGGGATTGTGAGATTGATTAGTGGGAAGGGAAGTGAGTGGGTACGACGTGTCAGCCATGATTTGTGGAGGTGCGGTGTGCGGTGATGGTCGTATCGTGTTACATCTCCGAAGCCACATGCGTGTGTCTTTGCTATGTCCACAAACGCCGTGTCTCTCGTGCCCATCGTCACGTCGCGAACGAGAATGCCGTTTTCTCGGAAAACTCGTGGTCCGAGACCGCCACGAGGGACGCGCCTCGACGCGCACGTACCTGAAGCGTGAGGAAATACGGCAAGGCCTGGTTCACGCGTACGCCCGTGACCAAACATCGCAACTGCACGGGCGGCGCCATGGTGCCTCGTGCGCTGCGTGCCACGCGCGAGTCGCGATGGGAGCGAGAGTTGACCGTTCGTTGTGTTGACTTTTGCACTTTTCAGTTTTCACGCGGCACTTCTATTTTGGACAGTTTCTTGAGTTATTGTCGAGTTAATTGAGTGCATTTTCATCAAAATTGGGGACGTCCCGGGCTAGGTGGTTCGTTCCGTCCCCCTCCTCGCTCTCCCCATCAGTACCGCTCCTTCGCCACGGTCAACCCCATGGCGTTTAGCTCGGTTTCGTACTGAACGTTATCCGCCGCGACTAGGGCTCGCATCTTCTCCCTTCGCACGGAATGCACCTCCCGTCGGGCCGCATCGAGTTCGTTTTGTTGCTCCTCAATCTCGCGAACACCAAGCGTGGCGCCGCCGGTGTTTTGGTACTGCTTCTCGTGCCACTTACTAACCTGCGCCGTTGCGTTCATCGTGTGCATCTCCGCCGCGTTTCGAGCCGCGAGTTCGTTCTCGCGAACGAACTTCGCGACGTTCGCACCGGGGCGGGCCATAATCACGAAAGATTGGAGGGGACCTTCTCGTTCTTTTCTGTGGGGAGTCGACCGGGTACGACCGCCTTTTCGTGCGTCACGTCAGGTTCAGTGTCACGAAGTACACGGCCACGGACGTGCGGTGTGGACCCACAAAACAAAGACGTCCGGGACGCGACGCGGGACGGGTGGAGTACGCGCGTGCGTGTGCTTCACGCTCTTCCAAATTACGTCTCCTCTTTCACGACCCAAGTCTCACGCTGACGAAGAGAACTGGACACCTGGTAGAATACCGAGGAACTAGTAAATATACCGTTATCGAAAGGGTTAAATGAGGGACATTCCAGATCCCGCAGGCTTGCGAATCCACGTCCGGCTCGACCGAAGATTTTATTTATTCGTGGCAACATTGCGAAGAATTCGTCACAACGACCCGCGCGTTCTTCGTTCGTGGTACTTGTGTCAGCACACCATACGAGTGAGTACGTCTTGATGATTCCCCCCCCTTTCGCGAAAACACGTCACGTCTCTTTCCGCGCCCGAAGAGGTCTACCCCGACCGGAAACAAAAGCGCCCCGCGAGTTCCTCGATTCACAATCACAATCACTTGTGGGTTTCTCGATGCCGACGCCGTCTCGCCGTATGGGCAGTTAGTCCACGCCTCCGCGTACCGCGACTCGCGCTCCGTGTTCGTGACCGGGGCTCAAACGCGTGTTCGAGGAAAGAAACGAGCCGTGAACGTCGCGTCACGTGCGGGGGGTGTCTCTCTTGACGCGCGATTCAGTTTTTCTCGAAAGGTCGCGAGCCCAAAAGGAGTCTGGGCGCATTTTCCAAGTCATTTTCCAAGTCGACGCCGCTTCGTTGGATACGCACGCACCTGGAGCACTACGAGTGATTTTTTTAAACCCAAAACCTGGTAGTACGCACGCACAGCGCGTACACCGAACTCACCTCCTTTTCCATCTTTTTCGGAATGTTCAACAGCACTATGCGTGTTTCTCACGGGCGTTTTCGGTTGCGACAACTACACGCGCGGTCGCTTGTTTTCGTTATGTGTTTCGCCCTCGCGAGTTTGAACGGCGCGCTTTGCGACGACGCGAAACAGGTACGCAATCCGCGACGAAGCCTGTTGCAAATCCACCCAAGGATTCTTGGTTGCATTAAATCTGGAAACTTTGGGAACTCTAAAATCCATCGAAACAACAGAGGCCCGCGGTGCATCGAGTGCAACGTTGGATTCACCCTAGACGGCAATGAGTGTACCGAGGATGATGGTGATGGTGGTGGTGGTGATGATGGTGGTGGTGTGGTGGTGGTTGGTGGTGGTGGTGGTGATGGTGATGATGATGGTGATGATGGTGATGGTGGTGGTGGTGGTGGTGGTGGTGGCCCGGGGGACACCAGCCGACGCGGACCCGCTCCTACGCCCGAAGACGACGACGACGGGCTTACTACGCGCACGGCAACGCCCTCCGGCGGCGATCGAACCGGCGGCGACGACGACGGCGACGACTCTGGAACTTCCATTCCAGCCCCGGGCGGGGGTTCGGACGATACCAGCGACGGCGGTGTCGGCGGGGGGATCAAACTGGGCGGTAACGACTTAGGCGTGGGTACCAACCAACGTCCGGGTTCCGGCGCACCGAGAAACGACGCCGGCTCGACGTACGGCAGTCCGTTCGCGGCGAACACCGTGATGTCGCTGTACGCGCTTGGGCTCGGGTTGTTGTTTCTCGCCGCGCGCTGGCTCGGGAAAGGGATGTTCAAGAGAAACGAAGCCGTCCTGTACCAAGCTGCACCCTCGAAGGCGGTTTCGGAAAAGCAGCTGCGGAACATAACGAAGACGTGGCGTCTGCGCGGCGCGCGGCGGCGGTTCATGGACAGAGAGGGGCTGGATCAACCGTGATCTAGATTATTCATGCTACATATTATATTGTTATCGTTTAGATTACTACTGTTGTTATTGTTTGATACTTTCGTTTCTGACTACCTGTTTTTGTGTTTGTACTCTACGTTTTCCGCCTTTTTTCGTTTTCATGTTCGTTTGGAGGCTGGTCTAGAGTGCTGGGCAGCCGCGACGCGACCGCCCACAGGGCTAACGACGAAACTGACACGAAACAGAAGACGTAAAATTGAGAATACGCTCCGAGAAAAGCGCCACGCGACACTTTCAGGGATGCCGAAAAAACAACCCCGTGCAGTATTGGCGAAACGATTCGTGCAAACGCGGCGAGCGTCGTAGCCGCGCCGTTCACACAGCCCTTGACCAAATTCAAACACGAGTTGTTCACAGCCATGATCACCGTGGTGAACAAGACGGCGAGGGTCGCGATTTTTGTAACTTGCGACACCAACAAAACGGTCCACTTTAATTTTTCATCCTCCACCACACCGTGTACGCTCGCGCAAGGGGCAATTAGACTCACGAGCGCAAACACTAGACTCGCAAATCGCAGGGATTTCGTGACGCCTAGATTTTTCAAAACAAGCGGGAATATATACCCCTGGAACAAAAGCAGAAAACCCCCGCCGGTGATTAGCACGACGCCTATTTGC
>MDSY01046695.1_pt1 | contig 32055 bp, 17 predicted proteins | sample 811131 | NCBI WGS metagenome assembly MDSY01 (sample SAMN05326643, study PRJNA326480) | marine metagenome | isolation source: seawater | place: Atlantic Ocean: South West | collected 2010 | reverse complement strand
TGGTTTGTCCTGGTTGTTTTGCACAGGGTTTACCTGCGTATTTGCCACCCAGTTGAACCCAACCAGGCTTCCCATCACTAGAGCGACTCTTGCCAAACCAGTCACGCAAAGAACTATCACCACTTTTCGATTCACTTACACCTCCATTACCACCATTACCATTTGAGCTTTGCTCTCCACCCTCAACGGGTTTATCAATACCAACCTCTTCTGGTTCCTTACCATTACCAAAGTACCTTCCGGTCATTTTAAGACCAGCAGAAATCTTTTTACACTTTTTATCAGTGTAGCAAAAATAGTAACCGGGTTTACACTTCATAAAAAAAGGATAGATCCTGTTTATTATTTATCTTCTTTTAATCCAGACTTCAGCATCTTTGCTAGTTCTGCAGTAGATCCAACAAACAGAGCATTATTAACTGTTGACGGCCCCTTCTCTTTTTCTTCTGCATTAACGTCCTTCAACTTCTTTTGAAGATCCATCAACTTGTCTGTTGCATCAGAAACGCTCTTGATAAGTTGGCCTGCAACTTCATATGCTCTTGGTTGGTCACTTTCTTGTGCCAACTCAAGAATACCATTTATAGCTTCTTGTCCCTTTTCTATGATTGAATAAAGATTGCCTCTCGTATATTCATAATCTTTTGTTACATCATCTTTATTCCTCTCGGGAACTACTTCTGGTTTCATTATTTCAACTTTTTCCTCACTTTTTGCAATTCCTAAAGAGTCTTCTATTTCATCAAAATTTTTAGTCATATTCAAGGTTCAATATCTAATCCTGATGTTGGATTATATACTTTCTCATCGGAGAACATTTCTACAGATCCACTGAATCCAAAATCATCTTCAGGTTCTATTAAATTGTCATCATTAGTATCTACAATGAATATTTTAGTTGAAGCAATGTGACTGACAGCAGATGTATTTTCATGACCTCTAGATACAACTAAGTTATTGCTAATAATCTTATTGATAAACATCAACTCATCATTAATTGTAATTCTAGACTGCTCTGAGAATAGAGATGCGTCAGAAACTGCTATATTAGTAGTATCTGCTTCTATACTTCCAGCAAGAGTTCCTGCTTCCGTACCAGTATAATTTTTTGTAGCAGTTGCTTTTCCAATATAACGCATACTTCTTGGAGACTTTTTCGAGGTCTCTGTATGATAATCCACCTGAACTTTTTTGATGACTCCAGGTGTTTTTCCAGCAGGGATTGGACCATACAAATAAGTTTTTACTTTAAATTGCAAAGTATATAATAAAACTCTTCTTTTATTAAAATCGCCGTCATAATCATCCCTCATACTAATACTTTCTAATACAACAGGAATATCTTTTCTCTCATCAATTTCATCAATTAACTTGACACTAACATTATATGCTGGTTGAAAGTATGGTAAAATTTGCTCTATAATTTGAAGAGCATCTTCATTCAACTTTGTCATAATACTTAGCTCAAATCCCATATTATATGGAACTGGCATGAATACTTTCTTTACTTCTGTTTTATTTGACTTATTAAATGCTTTAAATTGTTTCGTTACGGTTCCCTTTCTAGATGGATCGTAATTTAGGGAAGTCATCTCAAATGACATTCTTGGCAATGTTATTGCATTTTTGCTCCCAATATCAGATTGTTGCTCTATTCTGGCTAAAAATTTCTGTATTGGTGCGTAAGATAGTGGAACTTTTATAACACTTGTTACGTTTCCGGAGGAGTCTGTATGCCTAATATCTAAATTATTAAATATAGTTCCAAATGCAACAACTGTTTTTCTAAAAATTTCGTTATAATAATATGTTCCCAACATTGTTTATACTCCACCAAATGGGTTTACTTCTGAAAAGTCTAAAATAGAATCAGCCTCGGTCTGAATAGTAATACTTTCAGTATAAGGCTGTGTAGTATCTATATAGTTTACAGACCTGAGTGTCAAAGAGCTTCCCCCCGAACCAACTATTGTTTCTCCTGGAATAAATGCTCCTGTTATATTAGAAACAGAAAGTACAAAATTTGATGTGTTGTAACTTCTAACTCTTGCAGTAGAAGAACTAGATTCTCCAGTTATTATTTCATTCAAACTGAAAGATGCTGTTCCATCTGTTCCAAAAGATTCTGGAATAGCAATAGAAACTGATGGTATTCCGGTGTATCCAGTTCCTGCATTTGTTATATTGATCGATGATACTACACCCTCATTTATAACTGCTACTCCAGATGCAGTGGTTCCACTTCCAATTGGGCCGCTGAAAGAAATTACTGGTGGATTAATATATCCACTTCCCCCGCCAGTTATACTGACGATACCAACAGTTCCTTGTGCAATATTAGCCTTTGCTGAAGCAATCCTAGTATTATCTCCTATACCACCAATGAATTGTATATCTGGTTCTGAGGCATATCCGAATCCAGGATTTGTTATCTCAATTTTTTCAACATAAAATGTTCCATCACCTATTGGTTCCATTATGGCAACAGCCGTAGCACTTTGACCAGAACTTGGTGGAGATATTGCAATCAACGGTGCTGTAGTATAAGAGTATCCTCTGTCTAAAATAGTGATGCTCTGAACAGAACTATTTTGATTAGTATAACTGGTTATAGCAGAAGCTGATGTTCCTGCACCAGTTAAAGTGAATGTTGCTTGATACCCAAGATCTACAATTTCATCATCAATTTCGTCAATACCAGTTTCAATAATTTCATCTTCGAATCTGAAGAGTTCGCATGTCAATTCATAAATGTAGTTTTTTTGTAATTGGTAGAATGGTTTATCTCTCTTTACATTTTTAATTTCGAATAAGACATCACCAAGTGGGAAGTAAATTATATCACCCTCTTTAGGTCTACTAGAAAGTTTTACATTTGGAATTCTTTCGATCAGTGGTTGAATATAAAGTTCGTATCTTTCTTGAGAAACTTCTAAAATTATTTCATCTTTAGACTCTATTCCAAATTTAGATAACTCTACACTTTGTCCTTCCCATCCGTCATAATTTTGCAAATACATTTCGATTGGAAGAGCATTTCTAAAAGCAGAGACTATATTCTCTTTTATTACAGTATTTTCTCCCAAGTATAATCTTGGCATATAGTGTACTTCTACACCATACATTTTTATAGATTCTGTTATGAGGTCCTGCATCAGGCCTTGCTCGCCTTTAGAACCTTGTAGAAAAAAAGGATTTAATGCCATTATCCGATCATGTCAAGGGGTGGTATTTCATAAGTATTTGACATTTGCTCTCTAATTATTTGAAGTTCTTTTTCGGCATCGTCATACATTTGACGGCCATTCAATTCAACTCCACCAGGAAGTTTCATACCTTGGAATTTCATCATATTTTGACCCCACTGTCTCTTAATGAGAGATGTAAGATATTTTTTAAGAAATGAATCATTCCAAACTCTAGTGTGTGTATCTGGATTCATTCCTCTATAACAATCAATAACCAAATACTTATCTTTAGATACACTAGACCAATCAATATCAAGATATAGTCTATTCATTCTTTGATTGAATCTTATTTGTTTCTGAGTTGACAATAAGAAATCAATATCTTCCAAATACCTTTTTGTCATAGAATATGTAAGAAGTTCTGTTGAACCCCAGAAGTAAATATCATTCAAGAACAGTTGATATTTAATACTGAACATTCCAGAACTGATGGAATTAGACCCCTCAAACTGAAAAACTTTGGTTATTCCAATTATATCATCTGGAACTTTTAGATAGTTACTATTTTCTTCATAATCAAACTGAACTGAAGAACCATCTATTATAGATGTTGCAGAGGTAGTTGCTATTCCAACAGAGTTAGTGGCTCTACCTCTATCAATATCATCTTGAGTAAATTTATACTTTAGAAGCGTTGGGAAGACTCCATCAAAATGTCTTTCTTGAAAGTATTGAATTGCATCATCAACTAGATCGTCGATTTGCTCATCGGCAACGTTTACCTCAAGAACTGGATATCCCAGTTGTCTTTTGCAATAATCTATTAAAGTTTGTCTAGATGATGGTTGTGCCATTACTTATTTTCTACTAATTTGTGAAGGAGAGATTTTATTTCACTAATCTCATTTTTCATACAATCTAAATCGTTTTTGAAGGAATCAAATTCTTCCTTCTCCTTTAGTTTTTGTTCTCTAAGTTTAATATAGGAATTGTATGCTTGACTATCAGTATTTATGATAGCATTTGAGTTTTCATCCCTAAATAAATTTTTTTTATCTTTAACTTGTTTCATAGTTATGCTAATGCTATTACCCTCAAATCTCTAATCTTAGGAACCACTGCCTGATTAGTAGATGTGAATATTATTTTCACTTGATATGCACCATATTCTGGGAGATTATCAATTGTAAATTCATAATCAGAATATTCATTATCACTTATGTTAATTGGAACAAATCTATCTGGTAATCCATCACTATTTCTAGGATCTAATACTTCGGAGTTATTTCCAATATTGTTGTATCCTGGGAATAGTTCAAATTCTGGATTTATTGGACCATCTTCTCTGAAGATTTTATATAGAGCTCTAATATCAGTACCAGCTGGACGATTACCCAAGAACATCAATTTAATTGACGTAGCTGGTTGTTCCAATCTTATTGCTTGAGTCAAATAAACTGCAGAATGTGGTTCTGTGATGGAATTCATAATAGCACCATCTTGAGCAAAATCTTCTACAGGTTTATCAATCCTATTTGTGCTTAAGATAGCATTGACTCTTGTAGTATCAACAACTGGTGATATATCTCTATTTTTAGTATTTAAGTTTAATTCTAAAGTCAAAGATCTAGATCCAGGAAGTTCTGAGACGAATTGCTCTTCATTTACTCTGGAAGCAACCATTCTAGGATTATCAAAATAGTTGTTTTCATTTATAACAACTGGTTCAAATCCTTTATCTTCAAAAGAAGCCTCTGCTGTTCCATTTTGATATCCACCAATACTTGTAGCAGAAATAGTTCTCACATTAGAAGTAATTGTCGATTCTGAAGGAGTGAATACTTGAACATTAGGATGAATTAATTCAAACTGTAAATTTTTTGTAGATTTAACATTAATTCCACCAGCACGTTTTGTTTCTCTAAAGAATAATTCTGGGAATCCACTTATATTACCAGTTCTGTCTGTTAGTATTGTAGTAACTCCTTCTGTTCTTCCAGACCTATCAATTTTTAGATAAAAACTATCTAGAGACCTTGATATATCTGTAGGGACATTTGTTCTTGCAAAATTATGTTGAGTATTTAATCTAGCTAAACAGATTCCATTAAGTTCGTATTTCTCTACAAAATTATCCGCAGTGTGTGTTGTTGGAACTGTATTAAATGAACCTCTGGTAATTCCTGAAAGTCCAGTAGAATCGGAGGTTATTGCAGTATATCTAATAATCTCACTATTTATTTTGACATATCCTGGATTTGTATTACTAATAACCATTCCCTCAAAAGTTCTGTACTCATCTATTTCTGCTGTGTTTGATGTGGTCGTAATTGTAATATCATCAGTAGAAGTCTTTGATATAGTTTCAATTAGAGTGAGTGATTTAGTATCAGTTCGTATATTTGAAAGATTTACTAAATTATTTGATGAGTGCATTCCATGACTATGGAACACTACATTCATGTGCAAACCATCTCTACTATTGTTGGGGAAGACTTCTGAAGTATTAGGAGAAATTCTGAGAAGCTTTTTATCAACTCCAGAGTTATTTGTATAGAAAACTACGGAATTTTCGTTATATGTTCCTTGAATATTTCCAACAAATATTGAGTTAGTAATTCCAAGACCTACAACAGAAATTCTTGGAGTTTCATTACCAACTCTAGCAAAATTGGCAGGATTAATACTCAATCTTTGGCCGACTTGATAACCAGAACCACCATCAAACACTTTAACGCCATTAGAATCAATTTCTCCATTGTTAACTGTGATATTACATGTTGCACCAGATCCAGTTGAAGATGTTAATTCAATATTTTTATATGTAAAAGTTCCAGAAAGAGGTGTAAGACCAATTCCAACATCATCAAGTTTTATGCCACTTCCGGAACCACTGGTTTTATTACTGGTAATTGAACCACCCAGTCCAACAATAATTCCACTAAAGTCTGGATTATTTGCTTGAGTTATTCCGATACCTGGTCCAATCTCATTTAAAATATTTGAAGTAATCTCAGTTGATACTCCAATTTGAATTTGTCTAGAAGCCATAATCAGTGGATTATCCCTCAATCTCTTTATCTGATTATTATCTTCTGAAAGAATTGGACTGTAAAATCTTACAGTACCATTAGTTTCTTTAAATTTAGCTTTATTGATAACATAAGCCAAATCTTCAAACTGATTTGGAGTCCAAGTAGAACCGTTTTGTGACTTAAATAAGACACCAGCCGAAGGTTGTTGAGAAACAATTGATTGAGATTCGCTATCATCTTCAGAACTTCTGAATATGTCAATTTCTCCCATCCTTGCAATGTATACATTATATTCATCGGAATTTGAAAGTAAAGTTATGCCATATTCTCTATTAGCCTCAAGATATACTAACGATGGGAAAGTAAATCTGGTAACTGATAAAGAATCTAAGGAACCGCTGGCATCAAAAACATTAACATCTTCGGGTTCTAATGTGACTTCACCAAATGGTGGAATTATTTGAGTTGGAACACCATTTCTTAAAGTTCTTATTTGACAGGTAATGGGTATGGATTCTGATTTTGTTTTAAAGTAGATATCGATACTGCTAATGAATACACCACTTCCATCACCAGTAATAAAAGACTGGCAAAGTGGGTCAATCCATCTAACTTCTTCTTGTACTTCTTCTTGTTCTTGAGTTATCCTTGTTTCTTGACGAGTACTCTCTTCAAACTTTTGATCCGTATGGTCTTTCTTCTCAATTTTAGCATTTCTAACTCCAATAACATCTTCTTGAAGATTATCAAGCTCTCCTTGAGCAAAGAAATTAGTTTCTGCAGAAGTATTAACAGAACCTCCAACTGTAGAATTTACAGAACTATCTGTTAGTCTAAATGTTTTTGTTCCTGTTTCAAATCTTGGATTTTTTGCTACTGAAGAATCTGGAATAAAGAAACATCCTCGAATAGAACCATTTTCATCAGTTACTAATCTGACATTCGATATTGTTGCTTCAGCACCACTATTTTGTCCAACCAACTTCATGCCAACTCCTACCCATCCAAGACCATTCTCTTCGATGCTAGATAATCCAAAAGTATCAACATTTAAAATATTAGTTGACTCTGAATATTCAGATTCCATAGTAGAATCTGAATTGTATGGGCTAGTCGTATAAGTTGCTGTAGGGTTATTATATGGTCCATACTTATGATTTGGATTTGCTAATCTAAATCTTATTCTTGGATTTACACCATCTCCAGATATGTCCGGATTATCTTGTGGCATGAGACCTTGCACAATCTCACCAACTTCAAATTCTCCATTTACGTTAATAACTTCCAATAACTTAGGAACAATAAAATTATTCAAATCTACACCATCAAAGAATGGGTAAACTCTTGTCAATGGTTTCAATCTCTTTGCAATAAATTCAACATTTCGGAATCTCATAAAAGGAATTACATCCCTACTTACTACTTTGTTACCAAGACTTTGCTTATCGATTTGCTCAGTAACTTTATATGAGATTCCAGTTCTATTGAATTCATGTCTAGTGGTAATCTCTACTTGTTGAGATGTAGTTACCGTATCTGTCCTTACCCTAGCAATTTCAACTTCACCAAGTCCGCTATCTGCTGTACCAAATCTAGCTCCACCTCCCCTATCAAATGCAGATTCTTGAATTGCTAAAGCTTCTCTAGTTCCAGGTTCAATTCCTCTCCTCTGAAGATTGGCGAGCATTCCTGCGCCAAGAGCATTTACTGCCGAACCATCAGTAACAAGTCTAAATTGAGTTGTTCCGTCTGCTCCTGTAGTCGAATCGTTTGTACCAACTGTTGCAGTCAACAATCCATCTGCATCTGGTTGACCAAAACGAGTAGTAAGTCTTTGACCAGCTGCACTGTCTGCATTAATCAAAAATTCATCATTACTACCTCTAGAGATGACTCCTTCAACTAGAGAATCAATTAGACCACTTGCGAGGTCATTATTGCCAGCATCTAAAGCTCTTCCTGCTCCATTAGAGAATATATGAACTCTACTTCTATCAACTACTCCAGTTTTTTGCCAAGTGCTTTCGCCCTGAACTCTTGTCTCTATGGGAGAACCTATATTTCGTTCTGACTCTGTTCTTCCTGCGAAGTTTTCTTCCCACGCATTCCATTGAATAGCACTCCAACCATCAGCTTCAGGTGGATATAAGTCCATAAATGCTTGATAAGAACCTTCAAGAGTTATATTGTTAACTTCTAGTTGATTTGTTGCAATCCAAATATCAGATTCTGGTTCAAGTTCTATAGAACCAGACCAGTTCACAATATTGAACGGGTTTACATTTTCAGTTCTTGTAGCAAACTTTTGAGACTGGAATTCTTCCTCATCATAATCTAATGTAATTAGATCTCCTGTTTTTCTTACATTTGGACTACCCAAATCAGTTACAAATGCTAAATCCGCATTTGGTGTTGTTGTACTGGTAACACCAGGTATGGCACTAGAACCAAGCTGCAAATCAATAGATGGTGTATTATGTGAAGGTCTACATAGATTATTTTCCGTATCAATAGAACATCCCCAACTTGGATCACTAGTATTAGCCAACTGCAGAGTGCTAAAGTTATCTACATAGAAACCAGATTTAAATCTATCTAATCCTGTTGTTGGGTCTTTTATTGTTAAAGAGTTAGTATCAGTTTCTAACAAGGAAAGTGATGTATAAAACTCAATATTAGAAATTCTTCCATCAAGTTTAGCGATATCTTTCATAGTATATCGCTTATTTTCTGATTTTATGAATTTAACTTGCTTCGCACCAAATACATATGGTGGCAAATAAGCAGTTCCAATTAAAAGTGCTGAGTCTTCATTTGAAGGTTCTTTTGGATCTCTAGAAGGAATTCCTTTTTGAACAGTAAATTTACCCTCCCTCGTTAAGAAAATTTTATCAATTCTGCCCACATAATGATCAAATCCAACTTCTAAAACAGTTTTTGGAGTTATACTAAATTGTGGATGTCCTGAAGGATCTGAAAAGTCTTTCCCGTCAAATTCAAATGGAGATCTTGTATCTGTAGATAAATCATAATCTTTTACTCTAGGCCTAAAATCAATCAAATCACTATTTCTAAACAAGTCTCCTCTAGATTGAGTGAATGATATTGATTGGTATACATCCGGCGAATAACTGTTTGCACTAAAGAAATCACCACGATCAGAAGAATCTACAGAATATTTTTGATAGATTACTCTTATTTTACGCTTTGGTTCGAATGTATTTGAAGACTTTATCAGTCTTGAGTAATCATAATATTCTGGTCTAATTCCATTATCAAAATAATAATCACCAAAGATATTCTTATCTCCTACTGTAGTTAAAAGAACTTTTGCTGTTATTAAAGAGGATGCTGATAAAATACTTTCTCCTGGAAGAAATCTCTCCTCATTCATATACTGAATTTCTAAACTATTTGTAGTAGAATCTTTGGTTACAACAATAGCCTTAGCAACACCAAATAGTGACTGTATAGTTTCTCCAATAACAAAATTATCTGCTGTAGTCGTAGGTCCTGTTATATCAGTTAATTTTATAGTTGGTAGTTTTGGATTTTCTAAATTTTCAGATTCATATACACCATAAACTCTGTATATATCTGGACAATTCAAAGATATCTCATCGTCCTCTACTCTAGTTCCATATACCGACGAATAACTCAATCCATTGTTAAATGTTCCTTCCCCAGTTCCTGAAGATTCGTACTTAGATCTAGATATTGTTAAATCTCCAATACTATTAAATTTTTTCTCTTTTGACTTTACACTTTTTTTATCTAAGGTCGTAATAAGAGTATAATTTGTTCCATTAGGGATGTCGGTTATAGAAATCTGTCTTCCTACTATCGTTACACTTCCTCTATTGATAGGAATAATATTTCCATTAGAATCTGTTAATTGATAACTACTACCAACATCTTTCCAAGAAACTTCTGGTAATGTTTGGAAATCTGGTTCAGTATCTAGATTTATTTGTAAAGAGTTGTTGGATACAGTTTTATTCGTAAATTGATATGTTAAATTCAGATCACCTTGAGAAAGATCTACAGAAGCTACATTTCTATATTTTAATGGGCTAAAGAACCCACTACTCTTAGAAATAAAAGATGGTCTTAAAATTCCTACCGATGATTTTTCTTTTGTTCCAGAAACTATTTCACCTCTATTTACGCCAGAAACTGCTGTTACTCCAGCAATATCCACTTCTCTTCCAGAGGCACCGAGTTGCGTGATTTTAGCATATGATGGTAAAATCTCAGAAACAGATGTATCGTCGGGATTTGAATAAATGACAATATCGTTTTTTCTAGCTAATGTAGATAAATTTTCATTAGTGCTAGTTAATATGCCCACATTTGTAAGCAGATCTCCAGACATTTGAAATTCCGTTCCCACACTAGATAAAGAAATTACTCTATCTAATACAGTGTCTGCGTTAAAGTGTGCTCCCAGTCCATGCGTATTTTTATTTTGGAATACCGACTTTACATCACCTAAATTATAATCATAAACCTCTGTAGTCAATATACTTTCTTCTTCACCATTGATAATTAATTCTTCATTTTTTATGAACTGGCCAGAAACATTAGTAACTACTAATTTTGGATCTGTTACTGTATTGTCGATTTCATACTTTAAGAATCCGCTAGCACCACTAGACTTACCTTTTATAAATGTGGGGAGCTCTAATTTACTTCTACCAATTGTATTAACGCCAACCTCAGTATACGTTTGTATATCATACATGTATAATTGATATTCTGAAGATGCATTTTCATAAATGTTTTCTGAAGTTAAATCTAAAACTCTTGCTTCACCCACAGTAGCAATTCCAGTCGAGCCATCTGTAGTATCTCTCCTATCATGCCTTAAATCAATAATATTGTTATTATTATTAAATTCGATTGATGGAATCCCATAGAGATTATTAATCTTTACAGATACGCCATTCTCTACATTAATACCAGAAGTTGGGACTCCAACGGTTGTTCTTGGTTTTTCTACGTCCAAGTATTTTGGAGCCAAAGTCTGAATATCATAACCTCTAACATATGCCTTACCTGGCATAATTTTATAGGTCAATAAATCATCAGATGCCGGATTTCCTTCGGGTGTGATAGAACCTCTGTCAAACAATCCATTATTGCCCGAATAGTTGTTTACAGTTTCTCTAGGAAATACGTCAAAGGATTTTATGACATAATCTCCAGATTCATCATATGTTCTTCTTGCTAACTCTTGGCGAACTAAATTATATTGACTTCTATCGACAAATTTTTCTATTATACCATTTCTTATTCTAATTAATTCAATAAAGTTTTGATCATTTCTGTCATCAATATCTTTTTTAGATAATATGAGATTTATTTTTAATCTATCAGCACCAGGTGCTGCATAGTTTGAAAATCCTTGAGAATTATCATTCAATGACGAATCATCTAAAGATGAAACTATAGACTCATTTACCAATAATCCCACTCTTACTGATGGACTATTGCTATATTGATCTAATATGACTGTCTGCTTTTCAACAGACACAAAATTCCCTCTAACAAAGTAAACACCATCGTTGATTGTCGCTGCTGATGCTTTAAAACTGGCACTTGTGGAAACAGTGTTTGCAAAAGTATTTCCAGCCTGTATTAGAGTGGAACCATAAATTATATTCGAATTAGTTATCAGAGACTCTCCAGGTTGGAAAACTTGATATTCCGAATTTGGATTTGAGTTCAAATATTTTACATACAGAGTAACAAAACCCTGCTCAGATTCTGTAGAATCTAAAACCTTCGATACAGTGGCTGTAACACCACTGGTTGAACCCTTTATTGAAATTCCAACCAGTTTATCTAAGTATGATGCTACAGGGACACCAAAAAATGAAGAGTCAATTCTAACACCATAGTAACTAAAATCTACTCCAGTAGCTCCCGGAATGACTTGAGAACCTTCTTTAAAAAAGTGGTCCCCAAATTTTTCAATCTGATTCTGAAGTATACTTTGAAGAGTTGTTAACTCTCTAGCTTGTACTGGAAATCCTGGTTTGAATAAAACTTTATGAAAACCTTTGTCTTCATTAAAGTCATCAAAATAAGGAGAAACGTTGAGATTAGTTTGCTGGGGCATTTTATTAGAATTCTATAATAATTTTAATATCTTCTTTTTGGTTTCTTGATCTGGGAATAGGTTCTCGATTATCGACATAAATTATATCTCCAGACCTAGGTTTAATTTCTGGATTTGCAACACCATTCACAAATGCTTGTCCAAGATTATATTTCCTATTATTTATTGTCGTTGTTGAACTGGGATTGTTAGATGTTCCGAAAGTGTTATCTATACTTAATCCATTAGGTGAGGGATTATCTGGTTGGTTTATTGTCAAATTACCTCCGGTTCCAACACTTCCAGTAAATCTAAGTAACTTGTAACCAAACTGTGGTTGTGTTCCATATACTGGAGAACTAGGTCCTCCTTCTGGTTGACTCAACACAAGACTTCTATCTTGCCAGAACTTTAAAATCTGAGTGGTTTTATCATATGATGCAACTCTTCCTACAGCGGTCATTCCAGAACCCACAGTTTGAGTGATTCTCTCGTCATCAACAAAACTTAGAGTTGATGCACCAATACCAGTCAACTTTAAAGCGTAGAGTCCAGAGGCTGTTGGTTGTGTAAAAGTTACGCCAGTTCCAGAAAATGTTTCTGGATTTTTTACTACACCCAATCTAGCAAAACTATTGCTGGAAATAACATCAGGATTTTGGAATTGTAGATTTTCAAATCTACTATAAAGTAAAACTCTATTGGCACCCAATTCTCTATAGATATTTGCACCATGACCACCTTTTGGTGAAATTATAACATCAAAATTTGCTAGTGTTGTAGTTCCAATTCCAGTATGCGTTACATTTGAAATATCGAGAGTTCCATAACTATATCCACTTCCTTTATTAGTTATTGAAATATCTACAACTTTTCCTTCTGATGAAATTGCAATAGAAGCTTCTGCACCATCTCCATCACCAATAATTGGGATATTGTTCATTGAAATTGCGGAACCATATCCAATTCCCGCGTTTACAATTACTGCAGCCTCAATAGATCCATCTACAGCAGCATCAACAATATCAGATACTTCTGAATTACCTAATGACCATTTTTCTGGAACTGGTATAAAATCAGTGGAATCAAATTTAATTACATCATTTGGTCTTATCGTATAAAGATATTTCCAAAGGTACTTGTCACTACCATCGCCTGCAGCTTGTGCTGTAGTGGTTGTATGAGTTGGTTCGTTAATAGATGGTCTTCCTTTTGGATTATCAGGGTCTGTTCCATTCTGTAAACATATGTAGACCCTATAATCGCTAGTTAATACATAAAATTTTGAATCATATAATCTGGTAGAATTTGTTATGGGAGTTCTATTGACTCTAGAGTAGTCATTTCTATACATCTCATAGGTTTCTCCAGTGACCCAAGTATATTTTCTCACCACTTGTCTAGCATCACTTGGAGCTATCTTTGATAATGCTACAATATTATCAAATGCTCTATTTTCCTCATCAAAACTATCAATTGGATCTGGAATATTATTCTCCCAATCGCTATCTATCTCATTAACATCTGGGACAGATAAGAATGTATAATATGAATTGGATGTATTGCCAATAGAGGCTATGAAATCAGAAGCCCGTAATATTTTAAATTGGTCAGTTAAGATTGCCGACATTTTATGTTTTTCCTTTATTTATTCTTTAAAAATCTTCTTTAAATGGTAAATATCTTGTAATTATTGGTGAAGGTAAATCGTTTGCACTTATACCAACGATTTCATTGATATTAAATGCATACGAATCGGAAGATCTTGTTCCAGTAATTTTTCCCCAACTATAAGAACCATAGTAATAACCATCTCCAGAGTTTGTAGTAGAGGTTATTCCGTTTAAATCAGAAACGTTGGAATATACTGTTGTTATTCCGTTGTTCGATAAAACTTTATCAGCTTTATATATGTTGTCAATGAAAGATAATCCTACACCAATCGAAGAACCATTTTCAATAGAAATTATTCCATTTCCAATGTTAGAACCAGATACTGTGAAGTATATATCTGGGACTATTCCTTCTAATCCAGCATTTATAGATTCATCACTTTGAATAGTGAATTCAAGCATAGGTGATGTTGTATTTATTCCAGAAGAACTAGTTCCAACTCCGACTATTATTCCATGACCACCAGAAACATTTACGTTAGTAATTACTTCTGATTTTGTTGAAACACTTGAGGAATCGAATTCTTGAGAGGTTATGATTATATCGTTGGTTACTCTAGAATCTGCATTGAAATTCTTAGATATACCATCAACATATAAAATATGATCAGAATTGGTTATAGGTCTTATTAATTTAGATTCTGGCCGTATCAATGCCTCCAAACTTAACCTTTTTTTAGAAATCAATTCTCCGCCAATAAAAGCGTCAGTATTTTGCCTTATGAGATGTGCAGACCTCAAAGATTCTGATAATCCATTTCCGCTGTAAGTTGTTGTTTTTACGGAATTTGAATTATTAATTGATGTTATGGTTCTTGAATCCTCCCTATCAATAAATCTATTATTTTCTGGATATGATAATTGTACCTTATCCCCAATTTCTAATGGAGGATCGATATCAATGAATTTAGTATCACCAACACTTCCTTTATAGAAGAAAATCTGACACCTATAGTCGGATTTTGGTGGGTGAGTAAATGTAAACTCTGTTCCACCTTCAAATGTATAGTCGTCATTTGGTTTCTGTATAACTCCATCCAAAAGAACTATTAAGTTTGCTGCTAAATCAATAGATCCATATGTTCCTTTTTCAATACTTAATGGTTCTATTCCAAGTGGACCTTGTCTCTTCAAACTAAATGTACGTCTAACTCCGTCAAATTGTTTTGAGATATCAAGTACCAATTCTAATATTCCAATATTCCATGCTGCAAATGGTTCATCATATACATCCTTTACTGTTATTGTAAATGGAGAAGTCGATGAATTTGAATCTTCCAATATTCCAACTGGTGTCAAAACTTCACCAATTTCATATCCATATCCAAAGTTTGTAATTCTAAAATCAATAACGCTAGAACCTTGTCCAACAACTACATCCACAGATGCTCCAATTCCAGAAGTGCTCCCACTCAAAGACAAATTATTGTATGGGATAGGTGAATCAAACAGTACTGATGGTGGGGTATTAATATCATAACCAGAACCAGGATTTGTAATTACGACTTCAGTTACAATTCCAGCATTGACTACACCATGAGCCTCCGCTCCAGTTCCAGTTGGACTAAAGAATTTTATTGGTACGATTGGTTGTGTATATCCGGAACCAGGGAAACTAGTTTCTGTATATCCATTAAGAAGAGTTGAGTACATAGTTCCTATGCCAACAGAATCAATCTCTCCATTGACTACAGATGCAATTCCAACCGCTCTCATTTGGGGTTGATACCCAAATCCCTGTGAAGAGGCTACAGAGACTATTATTCCTCCCTTAGGAACCATATTTTTATTTACATCAATTTGAGATACTATATCATTTCCTAATCCATCTTCTCTTCCGACAAATCTCAATTGTGTACCAATACCCACAACATTTTCGACATTAAAATCTATGGTTGGTTTTTGAGCTATATTTCTCAAAAGCACAATACTATTGGAATTCTCAGTTTCATCATATCCACTTACAGCATTCCCTTCCTCCGTAAGATTAAAATCTTTTTTAATTCCATTAAATTCATGTGAAATATCATCAAATATGGCATTTTCTTCATAAGATGATTTTTGGAAGAATCTTCCATTAAATGATGATTTTGTTTTTAATCTGGATAGGTTTAGAAAATCGTTTCTAACCTCCGTCAATCCATATGGAGCCTCTTTGAAAAATATTCTATCCTTAACAATATTATAATCACCCCTGTATATTCTTACAATGTCTCCTGAAGAATGAGATTCTGCCTTAGTTCCCATCCAAGATCTATCAACTAGTACAGAATTTACGGTTGGTGTCTTTGCACTAGATATTCGCATAAACTCATTTCCAAGTCTAACAATATCACCATCTCTCATAGTAGAAATTCCAGTAAGAGGTAATGAGGTAGACAATCCAGTAATATTATTAGATAAAGTGTGTGTTATGGAAGTCCAAGTCATTGGACTTTGAATGATATTGTCTATCATGATAACACATTTCTTATTAGAATTTATAGAATCAAAAGTTTGATCTTTCATTCCAGTGTAGAAATCGGTAATGGTCAAAGCTATTCCAGACAAAGCATCAGATCTAGAAGTTGCAATTTGTATAGTATTTTCTGTCTTCTTAATTGCAAAAATAGTTTCTGGTAGTCTATCTGTATAACCAGTACCAGTCATCACAGAAATTCTTTCCGTACCAATTCCAGTATATTTTATTTCCTCTCCAGTAACAAAGAAATGATCGTCGGATGTACCATTTTCATCAAGGAATGTTATTGACCCTAGAGTAGTAGAAATTCCGGAAGGAGAAATTTCTTTTGAGAATAATGAATCGCCGACATGCTTAAGTGGGAAATCCAATTTATATCTTTTTAATCTCTCAACATATGTAAAGTCATCTACAAAAATGTCTAGATGTGAGAAAGAAGTGTTTGCATATCCAGCAGTTTCTTTACTGAACTCCTCAGAAAATACCTTTACAGTAACACCTATTCCAGGATTCGGTGTAAACAAAAGATTGACCTTGTTATTATTCAGAGAATAATCATATGTACCCAATGGGCCATTTGTATTTACATTTCCATATTCATTATAAAATGTATCAGCATCATCATGAATTCCAATAATTGTGGAAACATCTTTTTCTCCAGAATCGGAAATGACTTGAACTAAATGCTTTGAAGACCTGAATTGGTCAGTTCTCATAGTAGAAATAGTAGTTATACCGGGATTTGAACTGGCGGATATTTCAGCAAAGTTAGACTCTAACTTTATATTTTCTGTATTAGGATCTATAAAGGTGGATCCAACAGAAGCAGTGTTTTTAAATCCAATTACATATAGTTTTCCAACGAATGAAGTAGCTGCTATCCCAGTATTCAAAGTAAAGTTTAAATCCAGATTGCCAGAAGAGTAACTAGTATCAAATATTCCTAAATCTCTATAAGTATTGATATCACTGAAGAATAAGTTATGAACATTGAATCCACCATCATAAGTTGTGAATCCCTCTACACACTGATAATCAGAAGAACCTGACGGCAACAGTTGATTATCAGTGTCTGTTTCTACTTGAATAATAAAACCATAGGAATCATATTGAGTAGCATCTAAACTTAGTATTTTTTGAGAAACTCCAGGATTGGCATCAAATGATGTTGTCAATCCAATTCTATCGACAAATCCCAAAGAAACAGTTTCGTCGATAAAAGAAGCATCTGTAATTGCTGTTCTATAGACTTTCATATAGATGTTATCATCTATGTTATATGGCATAAATTTTACTTCGATTTTTCCTAGGGTGATGTCAGTTGTTAGTGACCCAAATGGATTGCTGTTATAAGCTCCGGTATAATCACCAATGAAAACTAAGAAATTATTATGTGTTAATATAAAATTAGCTACCTCATATTCATTTGTGGTAGAATTATACATTTCAATAATATACTTACATGTTCTTATAGTATTTCCATAAAAACTATCAATAACTGTAAATACGTCCAAATTTGGATTACTCTTGAACTCATCACTAAAATCGTCAATAGTTATCGCTCTGTTTTTATCGCTTCTGAAGAAATCAGTAATAATTTTTCCATTAAAAGAAATATTTTTTGAACTAGAGGCAATTTTATCCTCTCTAACCATATCAAAATCATGTATTCTGTCTACCTCTATGGAACTTATTAGATTAGTTACTGAACTTACAGAGGTGATTCCTGAAATTGGTCTTGTTGCGATTCCAACTGAAGATTCTGCAATATAATCACTAAATCTTTTAAATCCAGAAGTATGAACTAAATTTCCTACAGAATCGTCCCATTTACTAATATCAGTTGTTCCCTTAATTGAATACGAGAATCTTTGATAATAATTATTGTCATGAATTTTTTGAGAAAAATTACTAAGTTTTCCAGTTTCTTTTGATGAACCTAGTAATATTGGGCTTGTCGCATCTACAATAAATTTTCCAGAAGAAGTTTCTAACGACCTTACAATGCCCTTTGCTTTCGTCGTATTGCTATTAATAGAATCTCCAACTTTAATGACGCCACCTTCAATACCATTAACCCTTAACTTTGATGTAGTTTGATCCCATCCTTGGTTATCTACGACAAATCCAAACGTTTCTGCAGAAGAACCAAAATTTAAACGTTCTCCTGCTGAGAATAAATCTGCGACTCCCTCTTTAAATTTAATTTCATATGAAGCTAAGTTAGACCCTTTAATTATAGAACCAGAGGAATCGGTCCTAATTCCTGCAGAAGAAGTGTTTGAAATAGTATACGATACCGTAGCAACATTAGCTACTCCAGGTGCGGTGTTAACACCAACAATATCAAATAACTGATATCCATGATTGCTCGAATTATATCCATCTCCAGATCCGGAAATAATCTCAATTCCTTCAACAAATACTTTTTGGCCAATAGAAAATGGATAAGTAGAATCTGTAAATCCAGTCGGTGGTGTTCCTAATGTTAGTGTTGCAACTTTAGTAGAAATATCAAATTCAGCGTCTATTACATCAATCCCATTAGTGTTATTCGTACTTACAGCCAATAAGTTTGATTTTGATAATCCAGAACCACCATTTATTACATTTACTTCAGATACTGAAGAACCAATAAGATTTACGTCAACAATGACATTATTCATTTCTTGATTCAATTCAGAATCATAAATTGTAATATTTGGTGGTGTCGTATAGTCAAGTCCAGAATCAACAATTTTAATACTTTCTATTTCGTGGTAATTTGATATACTTATAACTGTTGGTATATCTGCTATTGGTTTAAGTGTTTTGTCAGAAGAAAATTCAAAACCAATATTAGAAATATCTAATTTTTTTATGTTTCCAACTTCTTCACCTATAAAATTAATAATAGCTCCAGAACCAGTGTTTGATGTTATGGAAGTTACTTCTGGAACTTTTTTTAGATTTGCTGATTTTTGCTTTATCTTTAAAGATTTTATAGGGCCAAAATAATTTGTTGATTCTGTAGAATATTCTGATTTTGATAACTCGGAGGATTCATAATACAATCTTTCTGGTTTTTGTTCTAAAGATACCTTAAAAGATTTTGAATCTATCACATTAATTTCATACTTACCATTATATCTACTGAATATTAAATCAATTTTATTTGAATTAAATGGTTTTGGTGCTAAATCTGGAAGTATTTTTAATTTATCTTCCTCACCAGCACTCTTGATTTCATCGGTATTTGTTGGTTTTAACTGATAAAAGAAAGAACTTGGGAAATTTTCATTTAAATGAAGCCTAACTAAAGAATTCAATTCTCCTGGAGTTCCCACTCTTTCAATTTCAATTTCAGAAGATGTTTTTGTAGATTCAAATTCCCCAACAAAAGATTCATCAGTAAAAAATGATAGTCTTAAATTTGATAATGAACTATGAGAAACATCAAATGCAATATTAGCATATGCTGGTAGTTTTATATGCGGATTTACTGAACTAAATCTATGATTAGAACCTTGCGTAGTTAAATTTATTTCTTGAACTGGTAAACTAAATCTGGCATCCCACTCATAAAGAGATAACTTAAATTTATCATCTGTTATTTTATGTGCATAGTAAATGGTTGCATTTTCTAAAGGAAGAGCTGGATTACTAGATTCGTAAAAAATTCTGTCTCCATTATTATAACCGTGATTTTCTATTGTTATTACATTATTTTCTATATCAATATTGGATGGAGATGTTGGATTAAAAATAGACTTTCGTATCTCTGAATTATATTCAACTTGATATAATGTTTCTGGAACAGAAGAGTTTATATCAATACTTACAATATCTCCATTAGAAAGTTGATGATCATCGATTGTTGTTACAATACCAGTATATTTTTTAATATTTGAATTGAATATTGTTTCGGGAGTTCTTAAACTATGAGATTTCCCTGAACCATAACTTGTAAAATATAGTACATTTGGCACTTTTGTTGTTGTTACTCCAACATAACTCCCATCCGAACCAATTCCAATAGAACTGGTAGATAGACCAACAAAATTTCTTCCGAGATTCACTGCATATAGTAATGAATTATCTTGAAGAGCAAATTCGTTACCAACTGTATCTATAGTAACTCCTATTGGAGATTGACCGCGTGATGAGTAAATTACTTTATCGCCAGTCTGTAGTCTATGATTTTCTATGAATATTGACTGCAATTTTATCTGTCTTTTTTTGGAGTTGACAGTATTAAATGTAGAAATTCCAACTATTCCAGCTCCAACCGATTCTGAAGGATTAAAGTAGAATTCTGAACTTCTTCTGGTATTGGATTTATTTCTAAAATCTTTGGATAAAATAATTTGTCTACTATCAAGAATTATATCAGATCCGGAAACATGCGAACTTCCAGTGGTTGATAGTTGCTCTCGTAAGATGGATAATGTATTATTTTCTCCATCAAATCCAGTTACTTTTACTTTTTCATTATTAATAGTTAAATAATCATTTACTTTTAAATTATCTAAAATATTAAAAACACTGGAACTAATTGAAATTTCAGTTGCAATTCCTGTCTGAGATACGTTACCAATAGAACTAGATAAACTAGTTTTGAAATTGGTTATTCCAATTTTAGATGTACCATTCAACTCTTCTATTTTTGAAGAGGAGTCAAAGAAGGAAACAATATCTCCACTTTCTAAGTTGTGTGGTAATTCTGATGTAACCTGAATGAGCCCATCTGGTCTAAATTCTACACTTACGTCTTCTATAATATTTTTTTGTGATGATATTTTCTCTATTCCAACTCCAATAACTGATTCTACTTCTGCTATTGGAGAAATTGAAGAACCAGTACCATCCATTTTTACGACAGTTCTGTCCCCAACTTTATAATTTTTTCCAGAATCAATAATTTCTATATCCGTTATATCTCCAAAAGAAGTTTTTAACAGATTATTTGTTAAATTATTTTTATTCTGAGGTTGAATAAGATATTCATAGGTGCTATTCTTCTCCATGAATTTATATGGAGAAGTATTTCTGGTTATATTTAATAAATTAAGATCAACATCTCTTTGGTTAATTTTGGGGTCAAAATTTACTAATTCCGCTGATGATTTATAATTTGGGCCAATTACATAGGGAAATTGTGGTCTCTTGTAATTAAAGAATGGCGACTGTGCATTTTTATCATTATCTCCATCTTTATCCGAATTTTTATATGTTACAAAGTATGCATATATACCATTTGGAAATTCTGGAGTTATGCAGAATCTTCCATTATATTCGTCTAGGTCACCATCTCCCCTATATTCATAATCTTCAATAAAAAATCCTTCCGGGAAATCGGCAAATGCTGGGCCATTCTTTCTTACTGATTGATTTTGAGGATCTTTATTATTTTTAATACCATATCCACTGGATAATAATCTTACATCTCCTCCATTTTTATTTGAATATCCATATGGCCCATATATTGGATTTCCATCGTAAGACCATCCAATAATTGGGGAGTGTTCTGTTGAATATTCTGGAAAAATACTCTTATCCACTTCTCCTGAAATGGAATCAAATATTAAGTCTGGAGTTCCATTATTTGTTAGTATATTGGACCTTAATTTTCTAGGGGCATATAGAGAACCAAATCCTATCCCAAGATTAGAATCTTTACTCTCAACAAAAATTCCATCATCAGATGTCATATTAGATTTATTTCTCTCAAATAGATTAATATTCCACTTTTGAATTTGTGCTCTAAGAATTGCTCCACTACCAATAGGAATTACTCTAATAGAAGTATTTTTTCCGTATCCAACTCCACCATACACAATCGTAACCGACTCGATAGAACCATTATTGAGCACAGGCTTTAATATAGCTCCAACACCATTTCCATCAGAATCGATAATATTAAGATCTGGTTCTGAAGTATAGTTATTTCCGCCGTTTCTAACAATCACAAATGATATTGAACCATTTGATACTATTGGTTCTAAAATGGCTTTTTCTCCAGTATTAATACTAATTTTTGGTTCAAAAATCAGAGAGGAGTCAAAATTTATCAAGCTACTAGAAGAACCATACTTATCTCCGCCATTAGTGACAGAAACTGAAGTAATATCGCCCTTTACCACAGGTCTTAATGATGGTTTTCCTCCAAAAGTATATCCTATACCAGTTTTTCCCTCTACAGAAATTTCTATAGGTGGATAATTAAAGATATGAGTTCCATCTCCAACCGAATCAAACTTCAAATATTTTGCTCTTTCATAATTCTTTGTTGAAATGTCTGTACCAACCCCAGCCAAAGATAATCTAAAATTATTTTCATCAAATACAGTTACTTGATACAAATTAGTTGTAGAAAGTCCCGATATTGGGAGATCATTCCCTTCATACGAATATGTAATTATATCTCCATCATTGTAATCATGATTTTGTATATTGATGACATTTTCTGCAGTATTTACTCCATCAATGTTGCTAGAGTCTGGATTATTTGAATCTATTTCAATTATTCTTTTTTTACTCTTATAATTTTCTCCTTTAGATACAACAATTACATTTGATAAAATATTTTTTGGCTTTGTAGAGACAAACTCTTGAGGGCCGGTTCCAAATCCAACAATATTAATTGGGTGTCTCTTATTTACAGCATCTTCTTCTGTAAAATGAAGTCTAAATTGTTTGTCATCAATTCTGGAAACAAAATAATGAGAATTATTTCTAAGTGACGTTGATAATCCCGAGACTGAGGGAGTAAACCCAAGAGTAGTAGAAACGCCAGAAATTGGAATCGCCGTATTTCCGTTTGTTCTATAAACAACTTCATCAGCATCTCTAAATTTATGCTTATTTTCTATTCTGAAACTATTATTTGTTGTATTAATAATTGTAATTGTAGAATTTGCAATGGCATATCCTGCTACTCCAGCATCAAATTCAACTTTATGTGTTATTGGAAGAAGTCTTGCTTTTAGTTTACAACCAAAACCATCTCCACCACTTAATGCAATTATTGGTTCTTCTAGAAAGTCAAATCCGGCATCTTCTATTTTAATTTCTTCAACATTTCCAACCAAAGATAAATTTGCTTTAGCTCCTGATCCTCCAGTAAGACTTGTTGTAGATACAATAGAAACCTCTGGCGGATTCATAACGTCATATCCACTACCACTATCAAGGACATCAATTTTTTTTATTTTTCCATAGTGAATTTGCTGTGGAGACTTATAGTTTATAAGTTCTACTCCATTTACAAACATACCAATAGAACCTATTGGAGTAGATTGATTATTATTTGGACTTTTTGTTTCTTTTGGAATAAATTTTAATAATTTTTGTCCTGTGAGATTTTTGTTTGCAAGTTTTCCTGGACTTAAACTATACTTATTCTCAGTATCTGTAGGATTTCCAGACCCAATTTGTCTTATTGTTCCATTTAGTACGCCATCAATAGATGGAGTTAATTGAATTTCATTTATGGACTTATTAACAATGTAATAATATCCTTCAAGTAAATTTTGAATTTCAGGGCTGTTTTCATCTGGAGAATAATATACAATGTCTCCACTATAGAATCCATGGTCTTTTATGAAAATTACATTATTTGAAATATTCGAAGAGGAGAATCTTTTTACCCCTTTAGTTAATGCAATTTCATAGTTTGGTATTGATTCTGAGGCAACTAAAACTTTAGATGAAGCATCATAAGTATTCTGAATTCCTGAGACTAATTCTTCTACATTTGAATTTGGATGATCATTATTATCTAGAGTAAATTTGCCAAAATTTATTTTTCTTCTAACAGCATAATTTTTACTATCCGACAATATATTTGGAGACTGCGTTGAGTTAAATGTTAAACTGGTTTCTGTATTAATTTCTTCAATTATACCTTCTAATACAACAGTATTTGTTGAAATATCAATTATCTCAACAATATCATTTAAGTATGATTGATGCCTATCAAATGTTTTTATTTTTACTGCATTTCCTACTATAGCCAGTATTTCTTCTACATCACTTCTAGTTGATACATTATAAGTCCAAGATGAAAAATATGGATCATTTTTGTCTGTTACTTCACCAATAGACTTTACTTTTATCTGGTCTCCAACTAATAAATTTTTAGCAAAAGTTTCAGATTGATTAAAACTGCCTTTAAATTTAAATCCATCCAACAATGGATTTCCAGTTTCATATATTATACCATCTACTAATGATTTTGAAATGGTTCCTATAATTTTACCAGTTATTTGCAGGCCATCAAGAGCACTACCAGTTCCAGAAACGACTCCAGAACCTAATATAGTATCAGAACCAAGTATTACACCGGTTCCATTTATAGTTCCCCTTAATTGTAATTCTGCAGAACTTGCAGTTCCACTTAAACTACTAATAGAACCAGATTCAAAGTCATTTAAAACACCAGTAATTATAAGTTCAACTTTTTTTGATTCATCATTATTTTCATATCCATAAACACTTGTTATCGACCTTACAATACTTCCTTTTTTGAATGTTCTTGAAGGAACACTACAATCTACGAATTGATTTATATTTTTACTTTGATACGTTATTAACTCTGTATCATCACCATCTTCCAGATAAAATGCACCAGAAGATGGAAAGGATACTGTAGAGTCTACAGTTATTACTCTACTACTTGTAGTCGAATCAACTGTAGATATAGTTTTTGAAGGTATTTTAAATTTCCCTTCTATTGTTCCAGAAGTAAAGGAATCTCTATCATATCCAGAAGAAAGGCTTATAACATAATACAAATCACTGTTGCTAGAATAACTATCAGAACTTACTATAGATTCATTTCTTAAGTTAACATCATATCTTACTACATCAACGTCAGATATTGATCCGGAAGCACTTAATACTTCAGGATCATATTGGTTTTTATCTTGGTATAATGTAAATCCTTTTAAATTTAATGGATCTCCTGATATTCTTTTACATACTAACTTTTCAACAACCTCATAATTCGAATCTGATGGTTTGAATAAGAAGTCTTGTGGCTTAATTACTTCAACTTCTTTTCCAAACAGAGCACGGAAGAGTATTTTTATGGATTCATCAGTACCTTTAGATTTGAAAAAATCTGTAACTTTATTATAAAAATTTAAATCATTTAAATCCGTCGTAAGAGTTTTATTTTCAAATCCAGGAGCAAACTGTTGCTTAAACTTTCCGAAAAAATCTTTTAAGAAAAGATTGCTCAAGTTTGTTACAGTAGTTCCTGAATCATGAGTTGATGATTCTGAAGTATTGAATACAGCTTTTTCTGGGTTTAGAGTATCTTTCAAGTTTGTGATAGCACTAAATCCTCTAGTACATCCTAAAAAAGAAGTTTCTGTTTTTTCAGTATATGTTATAATCTCATCATTTATTTTTAAAATACCATACTTTGATGGCCAACCTTCGCTAGATACTACATTAATAGAAGTATCATTCTCTACGACGTTAGTAGTTAATGTCGTCTCAGACTCAATATTTCCTTCTAGATATGAATCGGTGTTTTTATAGACATCAATATTCGTTAATATATCAACAGGGCCGCCCCGAAATTCTTGAGAAATATAATATTGCTTTAGAAAATCAACGAACTTCGGATTTTCTACAATAAAATTTTCTGGTAAATTTGACTGAAAAGCTTGATTTATCTGAGTTCTTTCGGTCATGCTCTGATATAATTTGTCGTTGATGGGTATGAAGAAGTTGATGCGTAGGATGAACCAGAATTGGAATATCCACTTGTAATAGTATCTAATACCATTGTGACTTCGCTTTTATTTACAGCGTATTGCACATAAAGATCTTGTTTTCCAATAACATCATTAGAATCTGGAGAAACTTCAAATTCTATAACGTTTTCATCTTTTTGCGTATTAGATATTGATATAGTATCTATAAGGATTTCTCCAGTATTATAATTGACTTTTCCCGCATCTCTCTTAACAACAAAAACACCACGCTGAGGTATGAGTTTAAATATAAAAAGCCTTCCTTCAGTAGCAGAAGTTGGAATATCTGAAAAATATAAAACACCGTCCATACCAGAAACAGAAAAACCTGTCGATTTTATATTATATCCACTTGGATTGATATAAAATTTATTACCAAAACATAATTCATATTGATTGTATGTATTTCTACGTACTCTCATATTTCTAACCATCTTCACCTTAGTAATATTTGATATTACAGCTTGATCTGATTGGTCAATCAATGTTGATACTTTACTATACTTAAATCTTCCTCCAAATTTATTAACCTCGGTAGTTCTTGAGTAATCTAAAAGTGTATTTGTAATTCTTTCTTTTAATGCATCAGTATCACTGACAAAAGATGAATTATAATATACTGATGATGTAGTCTCTACAGTCAAGTACTTCAAATCAACCAACTCGGGAACAATTCCGGCGACAGTATATGACCTCAATTTATCCAATATCTGCCTTTTTGCAAAACTAGACAGATAATTAGAATTCTTTGGTTTTACTGCTGCAAATACTTTTCCATACTGTGGAGGATTCAATTCTTCTCCGCCATATGCCGATACTGATTCCACATTATCATAAACATATGGAATTATTGCTTCATAATCTCTTGCAGTTACAGCTCTATATTGTGAAGAATATAGTCTTGTTGAAAAATACTTAATTGATGATGCAGATTCTATTTCTGCACCCCCTGTCGCTGGAGTAACAGTGGTTATTAAAGATATTCCACTATCAATTAAATTATTTTCATTATTATTTCCAAAGAGTATACCACTGAATATGAAGTTAGAAGCTCCATTTCCAAATTCTCCCAAAGTTGTTATGTATGATGCAGTAATATAATTATTATTTTCTAATTTTTTGCCTATAATGCCATCACCAAATAAAAGTCTATATCTTTCATCGGTTGTTTCTTGAATCAAATAAATCCTTGAATTATTTTTAACTTTGATAATATTATCAACCAAAGAATAATCTTCTTTTATACTGTCAGTCTGAGTATTTTTTACATTTACTCTAATTGTAGATGTATCTACAAAAGAGTTATCCAATTCATACTTTATTTCACTCTCATTTCCAACTACTGTCCAATTTTGAGTTAATAATGTTCCTTCATAGACTGTAATATTTGAAAATGTTGCAGTGCCATTATCAACTTGTGCTACTGCTCTTTCAGGAATAGAAAATTTTAGATTATTATTATTTCCAGCACCAACACAAACTAAACCAGACTCTAAAGTTACAGTTCGATACTCCGCTGGCAATCCTGTAACACTAAAACTTACAACTGCTCTTGAAGCTCTTCTAGATTTTGGAACATAACCAACATTTCTTGCTAGAGAAACAATATTCTCTCTTAATGTTGCCGTATCGAGGAAAACCTCATTGGCAACCATGTTTGAATTATAGGCTGTAAGATAAGTATTGTAAGCCAGAATATTAATAAGGACTGAAAGGTTAGTTCCCTCATAGTCATAATCAGTAAATTCTGTATTTGCTTTGATATAGTCTTTTATAGACGCTTTGATTTCATCAAAGTCTAAACTTGTAAACTGAGTAAATGGCATTATACGCTATCTTGTTGATGTGAATACAAATGAAGCTTCTTGTGCTCCTTCAGATACAGCTCCGACTATATAGAATTCTATTATGAGTTGAACTTCATTTGCATCGGGATTTGCTTCTGGAACGATTCTTAATATTTCTATTCTAGGTTCCCAAAATTCTAATGCTTCCCTAGCTGCGGAAGCAAGACTATCCAAAGAAATGGCATCTATCAACTCAAAAAGAGAATCATAAATCCTACTACCATAATCTGGTTCAAATGGTCTTTCTCCCAACCGTGTGGTCAGGATATTTCTCATCGCATTGGTAATCGCACTGACATTAGTTATCTTTCCAATGTCATTAGTGACTGGATGCTTCGAAAATGATAGTGAAATATCACTATAGACTGCCATGTTGCAAAAATGCTGTATTTATCTTTTTATTTATTCACGAAATCAATCAATCAATGAAGTCACCAGAGGTATCTACATTCATTACGGTATCAATATGCTTAGATTTTTGGTCAATATCGTCATTTTCTACTTCTCTTAGCATTTTTTTGGGGTTTCTATCAAAAATTGACCCATAATCAGTAATTAAAGCCTCCGTTCCCCACATATCTCTCATATATTTTCTGTCTCTATCTGGTTGTTTGCCCATTTTTTTGCTCCGATAGGTAAAAATCAGAACTTTTAATGGGGTTGCTATCCCATATTGCTATTTATTCTTTCTCTTTTGCAGTTTTCCAAAAATAATTTTCGTCATTTCCGAGTCCATCTCTGTCATGCCCGTTTTCCACTTGATAATATACAGTCGAAACCTTAAAATCTGGTGTTTTTGGTGTCTCTGGAGTTAACGAATTGTCAAAAATTCGGGTTCGATTGTTAGGATAAAGACAAAATTGGCCATTATCAAGCTCAATTAGGTTATGAGACTTGTGTTCAGATGGATTTTCACTTGTTGAGTAGTCAATTACATCTGGATCATGGTGATAATTGTCAATTGTGCAGATATATGTGCCAGTTTGTGGTCCAAAGTCGCGTGTATAGACCTCATAATGCATTGATCCAATGAATTGTTTCTGCACTACTGCAACCCCGTAGTCCATGCAATTCCAGAATTGTAGGTTATGTAGCGTAAGGTCAGGTTTCGGCGCTTCTGGGGACGATAAGAAGGCACTGATAGGCAATTTATCGTACATAGCCGCATACTCTGGTAAGTAAGTCTCAAAATAAAAAGCGCGTCCAGGTATCGATTTAACAGATACCCAAACTCCTTTTACATATTCACCATGACCGCTCTTATGATCAGTCAAATATTCTTTTCTTACCCAAACTTCTTGTGATGGAAGATTCGCAATTAAGCAAGGCATAAAAAAATCAATAACTCTTAATAGTTATTCATCATTTACCTTGACCACGATAACGCTTACGAGCTTTATTGCGAGAAGTTGCGGCATATTTTGTATGTTGTCCACACCCTTGACGAGATTTTTTCGGTGTTGGGGTAATAAGATCACCAGTCTTTGAACGCATTGCCATAATTAATTCTCCTTAGATACAGGTTCTAGTTTAATCAGTGTAGGGTCGAGTGCAACTGTAGGGTCTTCATAATATGCATCAACATATAATTCATATAACTCTGCAGCTGCCTCAGGAGAAATACTCTCTTGTAAAAGTCTTTCCCCATAGTATAGATTGTATAACATCAAATAATACGAGTCTTTTCATGACCGACACGAATGCGTGGGTCACACCAAATCTCGAAGCCTGCTTCCTTTGCGTCGAGACAGAATGAGACATCCTCGCCACACATGTCTTGGACTGAACCAGATTCGAAAACTTGCATCTTAGGTGCAAACCAAGGATACTTTAATTCTTCATTCTCAAATACTCCATTCGCAATCATTATCCATCCAAATCCTGCATAATCAACCGTAAATGGTTTTCTACGTTGTGCAATACTCTCAAGTGTCTCATGATTCATGACTCCACCATTAGTACGGAAATCTTCTTCATCTAACCAATGTGCAACAGAAGAAGTCTTTCCGTCTTCTGTACAATACCATCCAGAAACAATCTCTCTCCCTTCTCCTTCTTCAGGAATGGCCATATCACACAATTGCCAGAACTTCTCAGTGTTGAATACAATATCACTATCAATCCATAACTGATAATCATATTCAAGTTTACCATCCCAGGGTACTTGATCAGGACCACGAAGTACATTCGCACCAAGACACTTACAACGTGCAAAGTTAACCATAGAAGAGTAATCTTGACTAATTTGAATACTCATTCCATTCTGTACCATATCAAAGCACAGTTGTACAAAGTTCTTCAAAAATGTATATGATACTCCTCGGCCTGGTAGACAGAATACAATTGTCTTACCTCTCATTCGTTCCTTGATAGCACCATAATCCCACTCGGGTTTGGGTGTTGCTTTTTCTTCTACAGAACCTTTCGGTGTCTTTGCTTTTACAGTGAATCCTTTTGCCATTTTAATCTAAAAGTTTCAGTTCAATTCTAACTCAATATGTATACTATGTCAATATGATGCGTCGTCTTGTTTATGTACGGTTAATTCCTCATATGATAAATCAGATTCTTGATATTCTGTTTTCATTAATCCTACCATTTGATGAATTGTATTCCATGTAATCTCAAATTCTTCCCTCTCTAAATTGTGAAATAAACATTTGTCCTTTGCATATATGTGAAAGACCTTTTGGCTCATATTTTTCCTCCCGGATTTTTTTCACACTGTATATATTGAAAAGGTATTTGAGGTGATTTTTATATCTGGGAATTTTTTTATGGGTCTTATATTTCGATCGCGTTTTGTCACCTCTGTAGGTTAGGGTAGTTAGGCATTTTAATATAGGGCGGATATCAATTAAGGGCAAAGCTTTTATAAAGACTGTCAAATAACGAATGGCTGCTGATATAACGAATGAGTCAGCAGCCATTCGTTCGTGATATCAATCAATCAGCAACGACTCGATAACATCAAGACAAACAAGAATATCATTTCCTGTCTGTGCTTTAGAGAGAAGACCGAGTGCAGTTGAACGGGACATTTTAAAAAAAGAAAGTGTTAACGAAAGTTGGAAAGCTGGGACTTACCGATGCAACGCTAACGTGCCCAGCAATTAATCAGGCAAAGACATAACCAGATTGGAAAGTTTCGGTGACGAACTTAGATTGTCCGTTAATTGCACCTACAAACTTTCTCACATACCAGGCGAAATCCTTTTGGAAAACACCTTCACCAGCGACGCAGAAAGCATCACATAGAGCATTGATTCTGCTCTTAGTAGTAGTAGACTGCCAACCACCATCATAAATGGTCATGTCATTATCTGTCACGGTAGCAATCAGATTGCCGTGAAGATATACAGAGGAAGTGTTAGTTTCCATGTCAATCGTAACCTCAGTGTTAGCATTTTTCCAGTTGCGATTGCCCTGGACTGCATCACACATTTGACGTTCGATCTTACGCATGAGGAATGAGAGAGAAGGGATGGAGAGCGGGAGAGGTTTGGTCCCCCTCCCATGTAGCCAATATAGGGCTAAACCGGTCAAAGCACAATGGGTATTTGTGCCGGTTTCTCAAGTGGTTTTCTCCAGGTCATGAGCATAGCAACGGGCATGACGGGCAGCAACGAACCAAGCAGCTTCACCAATGCTAGGACCGCACTGGCGCTGGATCATCGTCTCAAAATCTGCATCGACAGAGCGGGCGACCCAGACGCGGGACTGATCAGAGATGAGGCAGGCAGGAGAGTAGATCACGGGAAAAATGGTAAGATGAACAGTGAGACCGGTTCTCAGTCGGTCGCGTCGGTGTTGATGGTGAACAGGTGAGCAATGCGACCGACCAGGGTATTGTAAGTCGCTGCCTCCTCGTCTGTGTCGTAGTGATCCTGATACTCGCTCAGTGCAGCGTCGATCAGGTCCCACTCATCAGAGGAGAAGAACTCGCGGACGGTCAGGAGGTCGGAGCGTGTTGCCATGTGGTTGTCTTAACTTTGTTCAGTC
>MDSY01014210.1_pt1 | contig 32059 bp, 30 predicted proteins | sample 811131 | NCBI WGS metagenome assembly MDSY01 (sample SAMN05326643, study PRJNA326480) | marine metagenome | isolation source: seawater | place: Atlantic Ocean: South West | collected 2010 | reverse complement strand
GATACTGAAAATAAAACGAAATATAAAAAAAGTAATGTTAAGAGTAAACTTACTTGGGCTCTAATTGGAAGTGCTTCAACTACATTAATTATTACTATACTAAATCATTTTTAATAGATCTATTTCTGCTAATGCAGCGTTTTCGTATTCAACAAACCCTTGCTCAGCTTTCCAAAAACAATATGCCGCCAAACGCCAGTGATACAATGGTCCAATTATATTATACCTGTCTTGCAATTGATTAGTAAGGCTCATTAGGAATTTTTCATGATCTATTATTGATAATTTTCTTGAGCTGTAAATTTCATGCATAGCAGGAGATAGGAACATCATTATATCTATAATTGGATCACCAATAGCAGGGCATTGCCAATCAATGAGCCGCAATCCTTCATCTCCTAATATTAAATTACCGGATACTACATCAGTATGTAACAATACTGGCTCAATATCTTCAATTGATACTTCTGGACATATTTTCATTAATTCATTTTTATGATATTCATTTAATTTATTTATTATTTCATGAGTAGTTTTTTTGATGTTTGATGGTTTACCAGATAAATTTCTTAATTTTTTTGGGGTTTTATGTTTGCGTATCCGATTTAGTAATTCTGAAACAATATTTACATCTTGTTGCCAAGTTACCCCTTCAATGTAGTTATACAACAGCACCTCGCCGAAAGGCGTTTCTAAATATTTAAAGGGTTTGGGCGCAATCTTTGAACCATCAAGCCAAAGTAAACATCTATACTCAGCTTTTGGAGTATTATTAAACAATGGGTTAGAGTTTGTTTGTGAATATAATTTGCAAATTAGATTTCTTTCACCAGCTAGCTTCCAGACTTTATTGGTTCGCCCTCCAGTTTGAGCATACCATAAAGTTTGGCTTGAAATTACTCCCTGCAATGACAAATAATTATGCAGTTTATTCTTTATTTGATTTTCAATATCCATTTAAAATTATTACGTTAGTAATTTATCATTCACAAGATTATCATCTTTTAAAGATCTATGTACTTCGCTAGAGTATTAAGAATGGCTCTGTGGCTCAACTGGATAGAGCAGCCCCCTCCTAAGGGGCAGGTTGGTGGTTCGAATCCACCCAGGGTCACCAAATAAAATTTACAATAACAATACATTATGGGTTTTACAAAAATATACACCCCTCAAAAAATACCAAAAATACTATGTTCAAATCGTGTACAAAAATAATATGTAAAATTTGATTAGTATTCGCTCTATTTCAAGAGTATGTTTGCAGGAATATAGTTTGATATAATAAAATAGATTTTATAAATTAATCTTATAAACAGTCGATCTGTTGAGGATGTAATATGAAAATAAAATTATTAATTGTGTTAATCTTAAATTGCATACTTTGTTCATGTGGAACAGTTAATGGAACATTAAACGGCACAGGTTCAGTTTTAGAAGGTATCGCTTCAGATGCTAGACAATTAGGTAATGTTTTTAAGTATTAAAACGTATTAGAATTAGTATCATAAACTAGGTATGTTTTACTGTAAGATATTGGTTTTGATGGATAAATTCTATACTTGAATATATACAATTCATATACAAATTTAAAAGGGTGTCTGTAACTTATTGATTTTAAATATAAATCAGATAGACCATTGTTCTCCTAAGGGGCAGGTTGGTGGTTCGAATCCACTCAGGGTCACCAAATAAACTATTATTATTGTATATTTAGATAATCATAAAATAATTAATTATTCATTACTCTCATCTGATAAAATGATTTGATATAAGCAGCTGGGCACCTTATTCAATTAATATACTGAAAACTTAAATGAAACCCCAATTAATAATTATGACAATTTTAAGTTTCATAATCTTTTCAAGTGGAACGGTTAATGGTGCTCTAAATGCTACAGGTTCTGTTTTAGAAGGTATCACTTCAGATGCTCAACAACTCGGTAATGTTTTTAAATACTAAAAAAAATGATGATTGTTAGTTTGACCTAGGTTATTTTTTTATCCACTATTGGAAATAATCGATTTATTATTTGTAAATTTGAAAAGATTTCTGTTAGAAATTAATTTTAAATGAAAATCAGTTAATGTATGGTACTCTCAAGAAGCCCAACGGTGGGTAGAACCAACCAAGGGGCACAGTTCTTGTAATTCATAAAGTATTAAGATCTGCATTAATAAATTATTTAATGCAATCCCATTTAACTGGATCTCCTCGCTCAACATTATATCTTAATTTTTTTCCTACAACTTCATTAAGATATTTTGGAGCTATTCCAAATCCAGGCCTAATTCTTCTTATGTCATTAGATGAAATAGTCTGACCAACAGATAAATCTTTGACAAAATATAAAGACCTTCTAAACTTTTTATTTACTTCTTCAATCTCAGCTCTTGAAAAACTTGCAGATCCCACAGCTAACCAAGCTTGCTTACAGTCATCAACTAAACTTTCAAGTTGTTCCGGTAAAAGGGAAAAGCTTGAGTCAGGGCCATTATCTTTTATGTCCATTTTAAAGTGTTTTTCGATAGCTACAGCACCCAATCCAATAGAGACTGTAGAGGCAACATTACTGATTGAATGATCAGAAAGACCTACCAAAACATCAAATTCCTTTGCTAAAAAATTTATGTTGGCTAAATGAGAGTTTGCCGTAGAAACAGGATAACTTGAAATACAATGAAATAGTAATATTTGATTGTTACCAGCATTTTTAATAGTTTTTACTGCTTCATCAATTTCTTCAATTGATCCCATCCCAGTAGAAACAAGCATAGGTTTTTTCTTTTTTGCAACATATTCAATTAATGGCAAATCTGTCAATTCAAATGAAGCAATTTTATATGCAGGGGTATCAAGACTCTCAAGCAAATCTACTGCCGTTTCATCAAATGGCGTTGAAAAAAGTGTAATTCCTATTTCTGCCGCATATTCAAATAACTCTTTATGCCAATCAAATGGAGTATGAGCTTCTTTGTATAATTGATAAAGGCTATAACCTCTCCACAAGCCATCTCTAATATTAAAATCATCTTTATTACAGTCAATAGTCATAGTATCGGGTGTATATGATTGAATTTTGACTGCATTTGCACCAGCCTTTTTAGCAACCTTTATTGATGCCTTTGCTCTACTTATTGAGCCACCATGATTTGCTGAAAGCTCAGCAATTATGTATGGTGTTGAATCTTTACCTAACAGGAAACCATTTATCTTGAACAAAACTTCAACCTAACTTTTATTAATTTTATACGAAACTTGAATAGAACTCATACCCAGTGCAGATAATGATTTTATCATATCTTCATCATTAGCTGCTGTATTTAAATAAAAATATGGAGGTATTTTTGATAAGATACCCTTACAAGGTTGGAAATCACTATTAATAAAATTAATAACTTGCGAAACCCATTCATTTTTAACTTTTAAAAAATTTAATCCAATTGAATTATTAGATTGAATATAAAAAGTGCCAATTGGATATTCACCAATTATTAAAAACCAATGTAAATATGGATCTGATCTTAAGAATTTATTATGATCATCAAAAGATGGCATCCTTTGATGACTAATACCATGCCTTCTTTTTTTTAATAAATTATACAAAATTTCACTGTCGCTCAGTGCAACTTCTCGAAATCTTAATTTATTTTTTATATATTTTAATCGTGTTTGATTAGATTCTATGTTTTCCACAACAAAACCAACGCTCTCAAAAAATTTAATTCCATAGTCATCATCAGGTTCAACGTATGAAAAAAGTTCAACATTATTAGATACTAGGTATTTTTTAATAGCACCAATAAGTAGATTTTCATACAATATTTGAGTAAATTTCTCTGGACTTATTTTAACTGAAACATGGGCACTATCGCCAGTATCATTTAAAGTAAATTTACATAAACCTATTTTTTTATTATCATATTCACCAATTAAAATAATATTTCGGTTAGATTGTAATACATTTTTTGACCAGCCAATGTTTAACTTTAAAGACTTAGGTATATTTTGCATAAAAGCTGTCTCATCATCAAAGCTTTTATACCAATCAGTGATATTATTTAAATCTTCTGATTTAATAGCTCTAATTAACATCTCTTTATCCTACATAAAGCATTTAAAGTATCACCATCCATTGTCGCATCTGAAAATTCTATTCTCAGATTACCAAATATCAAAAAAGATTTTGGGTAACTTGGTTCATCTAACATTCTTATCAAATCAAAAAATCCATTAATATCAATATCTGGTTGAACCTCATTATCTGCTTCAATTCTTCTGTTAAAGTTATAGACTTTCCCTTTTTGTGGTACTGGAGTAGGCATATTTTGTATTATTTCTATTATCAATTTGTTTGTTGAAACATTTATACGATTAAAAATCTTTGTTAAACTTCCTTTTAAACTTATGATCTTTTTTGCAAAAATGGGTCCAGCATCATAATCAGAAGTTACCCTTAATGCGCAAACAGGTGCTTTTTCAAAACCTTTTAGAATTAAATTTTGTATAGGTGTACCTCCTCGTCCATATGGAAGTGGGGCCGTATGGAAAATAACGCATTCAAAATTTTCATAAATTTCTTTTTTTATATGCCAATTCCAATGTGGGAAAAAAATAAAATCAGGCCTTATAGTATCTAAAAATGATTTTGATAAATGTGAATTTTCATTTATACAAATAACATCGTTTTGAGTTTTAATATTTTCATCAAGCACGAACCATTCTTTTGAACACGCAATAATTATTTTCATTTTAGCGTTCAATTTTTCGAATTACTTGAAAGGACTCAGCCATAGAAACGCCTACTTGGCTGCCCCTTAAACATGCAAGGTTTTTTATAGCTTCAATAGATCGTGAATGCGGGTATAATCTTATTTCATCATGATATGCATTTAAAGCAACTTCTTTTTCTTTCCATGTACTAGAAATATCAATAAATAAATTTGGTTTGAATAGACCTGTTAAGCTTTCATGTCCAAAATCAGTAGCAGAAGGTACTTCAAATAATCTTATTTCACTACATTTTTCATTTGGTTCGGGTCGAAATGCAGTTAAAACTGCATTAGCAACAACTCTATGATCAACATTTAAATCAGCACCACTATGTGTGTAGACCATATCTGGCTTTACTTTAGATTTACTAGCTTCAATACATTTTATTACATCTAATAATGGGTATCCATCCATGGCATTATCATCAAAATTATAACTATCAATCCAATTAAACCCAAGTACTTCACTAGCTTTAGATGCACATTTATTTCTAACCTTAATTTCATTTTCTAATTTTTCACCACGAGCACTTACTCCATTAGTCATTGAAACAACATTTACTGTGTCACCTTGCCTTACATGTTGCGCTATTGCTCCCCCCATGCCAAGAGTTTCATCATCTGAATGGGCAACTACAACTAACACTTGCTTTGGCTTATTCATGTTGATTTTCTTTCTTCACTAAAATCACTTGTATTTATGTTTATGACATTATTCATTCAAACAGCGTAAATTCAACCTCTTAATATTAAATTTACGTCTTAATTCCATATCAGATTTTATTATAGTTAAAATATATTTAGCATTAAAAATTACTTTCTTTAATTGCCAACTCTTGCAAATATTGTATATACTGTTCCAAATAATATTTTTATATCCATTAAAATACTAGCATTATTAATGTAATAAATATCTACCGTAGACTTTAATTTTGTTGCCTTAATTCCTTCTGCATATCCAAGTCTTATTTGCGATAGACCTGATATTCCTGGCTTTATTGTATGACGCAATTTATAATTATTAATTTCTTTTAAAAAAATCAATGCATGTTCATAATAATCAGGTCTCGGTCCAATTAAGCTCATGTCACCTTTCATAACATTTATTATTTGAGGTATCTCATCTAATCGCATTGACCGAAGAAACTTTCCAATAGGTGTGATCCTTTCATATTCAATTGGATCTTCATATCCTCTAATAATATCACCATCTTCAGACATAGTGCGGAATTTATAACATTTAAATGGTTTACAGTCTTTTCCCATTCTTTTTTGTATAAAAAATATACTCCCTTTATTGAAGAAAGCATTGACCACGAGAAGTATCAGGCAAATACAAAGCATTATTGGTAATAAAAAAATACTGATTATAACATCAAATAATCTTTTAAAAATCCTATATGATAAATTATTTGTAGTTATAAATTTGATAAAAAAATTATGATACTGGGAATTTTTCATATTTATCATTAGTCCGCTTTTGACACTAATACATGTTTAAATATTTATTTAAAAGCTATATCGTCAATTATTTTAAGTCAAAATGTAATGAAATATAATTAATCTTTATAGATCAATTCTTTACAGTCCAATACTTTGCATGATATTAACATATTGATTATAAGATTGAGAAAAAATGCCAGAAATTTTTGAGAAAAATGAAAACGAGATAGATATCAAAGACTTAATTTTATCTTTTTGGTCAAATAAATTAATAATTATAATATCTATTTTAATATCTATTATACTAAGCGGTTATTTTACATTAAATGCTGAAAAAAGATTTACTGCAAAAACACTTTTTATAGTAGAAGATCCCACAAAAAATAATACTTTGTCAATTTCCAATCAAATATCTAAAATAGCAGGCTTCTCGAATAAAAGTACAAGTTTAGGACATAACGCAGAAACTATTATCGAACGAATAAAAACTAGATTATTTATTGAAAATATAAACAAATCTGTAAATTTATTTTCTGATTCAGAGTTTAATAACTATAATCAAAATCAGATTGAGCCCGCATGGAAAAGTAAATTAAAAAAACTAATTGGATACAACTCGACCATACTTGATCCTAATGAATTGGCGTGGCAGTCTATAATAAATACTTACAGAAAGAATATAGAAATAAGTTTAACTGGTGCAGGTATGCTTTCACTCAGTGTAGCCCACAAAGACCCCTCTCGTGCTGCTGAAATTGCAAATAAAATCATGATAAGCATAATAAATCAAAATAAAAATAATATTAATGAAAAGCAAGATAATCAGTTAAATTACTTATCAAAAAATCTAGGAGATGCATTATACGATTTAGAAAAGTCACAATCCAAACTTAAAGAATTTTCTATGAAATATTCATCTCTTCCAATTGAATCTTTTGCATCGGAATCTATTAGATTAGAGGCATTGAAGGTTCAACTGGAAGGCACCAAGCGTTTATTTTATGCTGCAAATGATCTTTCAAAGGTTTTAATATCAGGCGAAAAAAATAAAAAAAATTACCTCATATTAAAAAACAATCATCCAGTGATTGATCAAGTTGAGTTTCGAAGAATTTTTGGACAGAACGAAATTATTAAAGAATGGTCATGGCCTAATAGTGAAAATGTAGTTGCACTAATTGATACACTGGAAGATAGAAAAAACCGGTTAGAATTTTCAATTAAAGAATCACAAACAAAAGCTAAAAAATTAGCTGAAAATGTAGAAAATTATTCTGCTTTGGAAAGGGCAATTACGATATCACAAGCCACTTATACAGTCCTTATGGAGCAGGTGAAATCCAACTCGCTTCAGGCAGGATATAGGCCAGACGAAAGTGAAATTTTTGAATATGCTGTAAAGCCAATAAATCCTAGCTCACCTAATCGAAATTTAAACTTAGCCCTAGGAGGCATCATTGGCTTATTATTTGGATTAGTTATTTCTCTTATTATATCATCGAAAAGAAATACATTTTATACCATACCATCGTTTGCAATTAGTAAGCAGGGTAGTATTAATAGAATTAATAAGCTTTTGAGAAGACGCAAAAAGTCTTTACATGCATTAAATAAATTGAACAATTCGCATCATGAACCAGTACTTCAAGATATAATTCTTGATATTAATAACTCAAAAAAGAAATTAATTAACATATCAAATTTAAAATCAAGACTGTCAGCACGAGATCTTGCCAGGATTATAGGAATTAATATACAGGGGAAAAACCTAAACGTTGCACATTTAGATATTTCTTTAAATTTAAATTCATCTATGAAACAATACGAGCATTACAAAAAAAGTAATTTTATTATTTTTGAACAAATAAACAGTTTCAAGTGTTTAAATATCAAAAATTTAAATCAATCTAAAGATTACATTTCAAATAAAGAAATGTTACACGAAATAATAGATTTAAAAAAGGATTTTGATATTGTTATAATATCTTCTGAAAATAAAGATGTTAATAATTTAGTAAAAGCATTAAAAAATGAAGACATATTTCATATTGCGTTAGTAAGAAGAGGGACTACAAAGCTTAAAGAATTAAATATAATTTCCAATATGATGCCAATAGGATCCATATTATATGCTTAAATATATAAAAATTTTACTGCCAAGTTTGATGGCTATATTATTACCTGCATGTGATGTGATACTTGAGCCTGTTTCATTAAAATTAGAAAATACTCAAAAAGATGCAATATCTGATCAAGAAAATTTTGTAATAAGATTAAAAACTTTAACATTAGAGCAAGCTAAAAGATCTAATTTAGATCCTTACGATAGAAAAGTTCTAATTTCAGGAATTGGTAAACTTGCCAATTCATATAATGAGACTGATTTTCTTTTAGATATTTTGCCACCAAAAAATAATCCACCAGAATACCTCATTGGCATAGGTGATGAACTTATGTTTGTTCGCTTGCAAGATAAAATTATTACTAAAAATTTAAAAACAACAATTTTAAATGGCACAAATTCTTCTCAGAATACCGATCAAGATACTATAATTCAAAGCTATGGAAGTGTGGGCTCTGATGGTAGCATATTATTATTAGGCTTAGGAAACATACAAGTTTTAGGAGAAACTCTAAATAATATTAGAGAAAAAGTACGGAATGTTTTAATAAGAAACGGGATATCACCTAATTTTCAACTTGAAATTACTAATTTTAAAAGTAGGAAAGCATACATATTTGGGTCAGAAAAAGGTGTGTCCCAAGTAATGACATTGACTAGTGAGCCTCTTTCATTAAAAGAATTAGCTGCGAAAAGCTCGTTTATAATGTCTCCAGACCAAATGAATTTGATAAGATTAATGCGCAGTGGGATAACTTATCAATTAACTTTAGAAAAGCTAATAAGAGAAAATAAATCAGAAATTTTTATAGAAGATAAAGATCAAATTGAGTTAGCTTCATATTCTTATAAAACAAGTAAAGTATATACTTTAACAGGAGCTGAAACAGCAGATATAATTGAAATACATCCAACAATCCGCCAAACAATGGCCGATGTGCTTTTCGCAGAAAATGGCCCATTAGCAAAAACAGCAGCCAAGAGATCAGAAATTTATCTACTTCGGGGCCAAAAGCCTATTAATGCATACCATTTAGACGCTCAAGATGTTTCAAGAATTTTAGTAGCTACAGAAATGGAATTAAGACCTAATGATATTATATTTGTTGCACAAAGACCTATAATTTCTTTCACAAGGCTCTTATCAGAGATATCTCCACTAAGAAGTCTATTAAACGATATAAATAATGGTGATATATTGCGATAAAAGCATAATAAAGGTATTACTTTGGTATATAATATTTTGAAGTTTAACCAGTGGAGTCACTAAGATTTTTGAAAAAATTAAAAAGGTTAGAATTTATATTCTATGTATATCTATTTTAGCTACAGCTTTTACTCATCCTATATATGCAAATAGTGAACTGTTTGAATTTAACAGTTCATTAAGTCAATCTTCTAGTAAGCTTTTAAGTGAACGATACCTTTTTGACCCTAAAGAAAAAAAGAAATTAAACGTTTCTGTTAAATCCAAAACAAAAATATATTCTTATAAACTCAATTTTACATTAGTAAAAAAAGAAAAATTAATTCTTGATGGTTCATATTTAAATTTAAACTTTGGAATGTTTACGTTAGGCGCTGGATCGGTTGACAGAAATTGGAGTTTTTCTCCAAAAACATCCTTAATCTTATCTTCAAATGCTAGGCCAGTTAAGTCTATTTACTTATCCTTTAACAACGAGATGGGATTTCAATCAGAATATGTATCATGGCTTGGGCCTACTTCAATAGAGTTTTTTAACGGTATAACCGAGGGTCCACTAAATCCAAAAGAATCCATGCTTATTGGAACACGCATAGTGATAAAGCCTTTAAAAAAATTAAATATTGAATTATTTCGTACCGCTCAATGGGGGGGGGAAGGTTATAATCACAATCTAAATAGTTTTTTGAATACACTATCTATGCAAGATACTAATGTTGGCAAGAATGAACATGTAAATCAGCTTGCAGGTATAGGATTATCATACAACCTTAATACGTTACAAAGTCCAATTTTACTTTATAGTCAAATTGCCGGTGAAGACGAATCCGGTAATTTACCATCTTGTTTGATATACCTTGCAGGTATTCAATGGGAAGGTAGTTTATTCAATTTACCAACTACATTTGGTATAGAGACTATAGATACTCGTGTTGGAAGAACTAAAAATGGTAATTGTGGAGTAAATACTGCATATAATAATAATACTTATAAATACACCAATTATGGAAAAGTAATGGGTGTTGATATTGATACGGAAGGAAAAGCATTTGAAATATATGGCAATACTTTATTTCAAAACGATTTAAGCATTGATTATTCATACAAAAATATCACAATTAATGATGCAGATTGGAGCTTACATAGGCTTTCAAGTAGTCGCGAAACTGGTTCAATTAGTTCAATTGGGTTAGTTAAGAAATCTGGTAATATAAAGCTGACGGGACAAATTAGATATCATAGCCTATCTTTAGATAAATCAAACATCAAAGATGGAGTAAACATCGCAAGCATTTTATCAATAAAATTTTAAAATTTCATCTAGTATTTATAATAATAATATAAAATCATTCTATAGTTATTAATTTACTCCATAAATATCTCTAGTGAATACCTTTAAAGAGATATCTCTTATTTCATCGGTAAAACGATTTGCGACAATAATATCAGACATAGTTTTGAAAACAGAAAGATTATTTTCAATTTTACAATTAGGATATTTTTTCCCGTTTAAATTTGGCTCATAAATAATAACTTTGATTTGATTATCTATAAGTCTGTTTATAATACCTTGAATAGAAGATTCACGATAATTGTCTGAGTCAGCTTTCATAACTAACCTGTAAATACCAACTGTTTTTGGTGCTTTTTTCATAATTTGTTCTGCTAAAAAATCCTTACGTGTGGTGTTAGCATCTACAACAGCACGTATTAAATCTTGCGGAACGCCATTATAGTTTGCCAATAGTTGCTTAGTATCTTTAGGCAAACAGTAACCACCGTAACCAAAAGAAGGATTGTTATAATAATCACCGATTCTAGGGTCCTTACACACACCATCAATGATCTGTTTAGTATTCATATTTTTTTGGATAGCATAACTATCAAGTTCATTGAAAAAAGCTACACGCATTGCTAAAAAAGTATTCGAGAAAAGTTTAATGGCTTCGGCCTCATCAGCATCTGTATATAAAACATCAATATCTAATTTAATTGCACCCTCGCACAACAGGTCAGCAAAGATTTTTGCATTATTTGAATTATCACCAACAATTATTCTACTGGGATAAAGATTGTCATACAATGCTTTGCCTTCACGTAAAAATTCAGGTGAGAAAAAAATATTCGCTTTCCCATACTTATTCCTCATTAATTTTATAAAACCTATTGGTATAGTAGATTTTATTACTATTGTAGCATTAGGATTATAAATTATTGCAGCACTAATAATTTCCTCAACAGAATGTGTGTCAAAAAAATTAGTTCTGTTATCATAATTTGTTGGAGTTGCAATAATTATAAAGTCAGCATCAACATAAGCATCTTTAGCACTAGAAGTAGCATGCAGGTCTAGATTTTTATTTTTTAAAAAAAAATCTATGTCACTATCTATAATAGTTGATTGTCTTTTGGTTAATGCATCTACACGCAATTGATCAATATCAAATGCTATTACTTTATGATTTTGAGATAATAATATGGCGTTTGACAAACCAACATACCCTATTCCTATAACAGCGATTTTCATTTATTTCCTTTTTAAGATATAATCCTTAAATGTCTTTTCTTTATCATAAATTATCGCATTTATATAAAAAGTTATTTTGTAATAACCATTAAAGAACATCCACCCAATAAAGTAGACATAAGTTTAGGAGAAATTTTATATAATATGTGCCGAGGTAACTTTGCTATTTTTGTTTTAATCTTTTTTGCAGGTATGTCAGCAAAGGTTGGTGTATACATTGTATCAATTATCTCATAACCACAATCACTTAATGTTTCTAATGCAGTTGAGGGCGTAAAATAATGTAAATGCCCAACAGAACTTCGCACATCAACAAGTGCATTTCTTAATATAGAGCTGACTGATAGATCTAGCGGGATATGAAAAATCTTATATTTTGCCTTACTGTGTAACTTTTTTAAAAATCCCATGTAATCTTCTACATGTTCAAATACATCAATACATAATGCAATATCATATATGACATCTTCTAGTAAAATATCAGTAAATTCAAATGATAGCATCTCAGATGCTCTATTCATACATAAAGAATAGGCATCTTTACTAACTTCGTATCCAGTAAACTGCACATTAGAAAAATGACTATATAAAGATAATTGGCGTAAAATTTCTCCTGCCCCACATCCAACTTCACAAATATTATTAATTTGAATATTATTTTTAATAATGATTTTAGAAATTTGACTTGCTTTCCATGGAGAATCCTCAACGTGCCAGGTTCCGTTATTAGTTAAGTAACTACCATTATTATATATCTCTGAGACACCACTTTGTTTTGATTTCATTCCTTTAACCTAACATTACATTATTTTCTATTTAAGAAACGGTAATAAAATTTTATAAAAATATTTTTTTAATTTTGCCTTTACAGAAAATTTATTTTGACTTTGGTTTAGTGTATTTGATACGTTTTGATTGTATTTCATCACATCAACATTATTTAAAAGTCTAGAAGTATCAAAATATAGATTCTTTTCTAATTTATCTCTAAAATTATCTCTTACTTCGTCAAAAGAGTCGACTGGTGACATGTATAAGGAAGAAGTGAATTCTAGCTGTAGCATAATTCTATATCCCTTTGAGACCAGGCCACCCTTGTGTACACAAGATGTATCTGCGAATATTACTGTACCAGCCTTACCTTGAGCTAATTTGATATTCTCTTTATTATAATATCTTATTATGTCTTTATCAGATACTCGCGAAGACAATGGTATTCCCTTTTTATGCAATTCATCTATATGGCTTTCTATGATGTATGAATGAGCACCATTTGTTATATCAACATCGTTTAGATAAACAAATACCTTTATAAATTTTGCAAACTCTTTATCTTGGTGAAATTGTTGAGCATTGACGTTAAGATTTGTTGATGTTGCCATAGTAGGTAAACTCAACCAAGCATTAGATTGCACTAAAATTGGAGCACACCCAAGGTATTCTGAGACACTTTGCATGATTATTGGATCGTTGAGTAAATCACTAATGGGTTTTTTATTTAATAAACTATTTTGATTGATAAGCCAAAATGTATCACTTCCTATACCAGCATTTTTACTTAATTTTTTTTGTTTATTTATTATTTGATTTCCAGATAAAATAACTTCACCATCTTTTGATGCATATTTACAGCTCAAAACTGCATCACTTAACTCTTTAAGTTTTTCTTCTGTAATTTTATAATCGCCAACTGAATAACCTGTCTTTTCAAGGGAGTTTTTAATATTAGAAACATACTTTTTTGATCTAATATCTAATTTGATATTATTTTTTAAATTTTTGGATAGATTTCTCTTTAGTATTTCACTGATGGTTTTATTTGTTGTAAAATCAAAAAACCGTAAGTCCGTATCTCTGGACTCTTTTTTTGATGTAAACTCAAAATTTATTAACTCTAAAATTGCTTCTTTCTTTTCAGCCGAAAATTTATTTAACCAACTTAATTCTTGATCACTTAAGTAAGCTTTTATCAAAAACTCTTTTGATAGATCATCCATATTATACAAGCCTCTTTGAAGTAACGTATCTAAAACACTGTTCACATATATTATAAAATGTTTAATTATATTTATATCAATTTAATATTTTATATATTGCTATCAAACAATTGCAAAGCAAAAAAATGTATCACAATAATCTTAATTATTAAAATAAACCTCAAAAATAAATAATTTTATACGGTAAACATTGTAGGGTATCAAAAATATAATAAGTAAAAGAAAAAAATTTTTAAAATTTATTTTTTTTAATATATTATTTTCATAATAATAAAATAATATTAATATGAGCATCTCCCATATTACAAATAAGAGCCTATCAGAGCCCAAAAATATTGATGAAATTCCAATAATAAATACTCCAGATATTAATCTGTAAAATATGTCTTTAGGCCAATATCTATTAGTCACAAAAAAAAGTGACCCAACAAGAATCACTTTTAGAAATGAAAATACATCAAACTTTTGATATATCATTAATTTTGAACTTAACGTAGGCAATACGATAAGAATTATTGGAGATATAATTAATATAATTTTAATAATATCTGAAAGCTTAATTCTATAAAATATAATAAAAAATATACTCTGTAAGTGGAACAGTGTTGATAATAAAATTGGAATAAAGATGTTTTTAAAATATAAAAGGCACAATAAAATAAATAATATAGCAAAGTGTATTCTATGTAGTTCAGACATCATTCTTAATAAGTAGTAGTCAGTGGAAATATAAATACAAAAAACAAAAAACACTATGTTGTTTTTGAAGTACTTAATAGTAAGAAAACTTATTATTATAATAAAGACAATATTTTTTATTATAATAACTGAGTTATATTCAAAATCTAAATTAGAACCCACTAGGAAAATTAGAAATGATAAAGGTTCAGGAGCACCAGTCTCTGTCAAAAAAAATAGATAGTTTTCTATCAAGTTATTCTGAATATCTAATTTTTTGTATCCGTTATTATAAATAAAATTATCTCTAAAAAGAGATCCGGATATATGATTTGATAATAAAAATATTGGAGTTAAGAATATTAAGACTATAATAAACCTTAATAGTTCAATAATATTAATTTTTAATTTCAATAATTCCAACTAAAGTAATCCATATATGAATTTATATTGCGTTAACTATTTAAAGATTTAAATTTATTAATTTAAACCATCTTTCAATGAATATCTGCTTTGTATAATTATTTATAAATAAATTTCTTGCATTATTTCCAAAAAATTTACATTTTAGATTATTTTTTTCTAATTCTAATATAGATTCACAAATCTTATTTGTATTTGTGCTATCGTGGACATAACCACAGCGATGCCTTAAAACCTCAGTTCCCAATTCACCTTTTATATCTCCAATTATAATAGATGGTTTACTAGCTGCACAAATTCCGTAAAATTTACTTGGTACAATTAATGCCTCAAGAATTGGTTTTAAGGATATTAAATGAACGTCACTTGTGGATAATGACATTGCTAATAATTCATCTGAAACATAATTTTTAAAAAGAATATTATTTAACATACTATCGTGCGCTTCTTTTTTTAATTTTGAAAAATAATAACCGCCTCCAGTTATTAAAAAAATTATATTGCTATTTTTTTGTAGTTTTTTTGAAATATCTATAATAAATTCAATATCATGTGCACGCCCTAGATTTCCAGAGTAACCAACTATAAACTTTTTTTCTAAACCATATTCTTTAATTAAAAAATTCTCATCTGTAGAAATTGGTGAGATAATGTTCTCATCAGCAAAGTTTGGAATTACATAAATAGAGTTAAGTGGAATATTCTGTTTTTGAAAAAAATTTGACATTAAGCTTCCAATAACAACGATAGCTTCTGCCTTTTTTAAAGATAAATTCCTTATTTCTCTCGACTTATTATACAAATATATATTTGAAAAATAATCCAATTTATATGCAACCTCTGGAAATACATCTTGTATCCATACAATATATTTAAAACCAATAATTTTGGCTCCGCACATTGCAATTAAAGATAAAAAGGGAGGATCAGTTTTAACTATTACAAGATCTTCGCGTTTACTAATCACTACTAATATTAGAAAGGCCGTTAATAAAAAGAACAAGTAATTAAGAAGTTTTATAATAAAAAATTTTCGCATAATATTAATTTGAATAATTTGATAAACTTTTGTTCTTTTTGTTGAATCTCCAAATATATTCTCATTTTTATTTCTTTCTTTATTTGATGAACAAATGACAATAGTTTCAAATTCTTGTTTATCAGATAGTTCAAATACCAGAGGTGATAGCATTTTACTTGTCGCTGAAATGTTCGGATAAAAAAATCTATTAATAAATATTATTTTTTTTACTCCCATTTTAAATACCTAAATTTTTTTCAATTATCAAATTTATAGATTTTTTATAGACATTTTCCGTCATTTCTCGATGAGACATATCAAAATTATATTTCATTTTATCAGATAATGTATTTCTATTATTATACAAAGTAGTAACCGCATAGGCTAATGCTTCTGGGGATTTTTTTTCTACAATAATACCAGATTCAGAACATACTAAATATGGTAATAAATTATGATTTGTAGTAATAATCGCACATGCGCTAGCCATAGCTTCAATTATTACTATAGGAACAGCTTCTACTTTATAATATGAAGGAAACAATAATATATCGGAATTAAAAAGAATATCATTTTTTTCAGCTCCAATTACGCACCCATGATAATTAATATAATCATAATTTTTTATCATCTTTATTAATTGATTTTTAGTAATATTATTACTTTTGTCTGACTGCACTAGTCCACCAACTATATTTAATTCGACATTTATACCATTTTTAACAAGAAGTTTAGTTGCATTAATTGCATCAATATATCCTTTTTCTTTTATTAAATTTGAGAAAAAAAGTAGTTTAATTTTATTATTACTTTTTACGTTTTCTATTTTAAGTTTAGCACCGTTTACACTCATTGGAATATTTTGGAAATTATTTACGACAACTATATTTACTGATTTATAATGTTTATATTGCTCTCTCAGTTTTTCATGTAAAATAATAATTGTATCAATATGATTATAAGTAAGGTCAATAAAAAATTTTATACAAGAACTGGATAGGTTCCTAAACGTAGAAAAATCAAACCCATGTACATGAATAATTACCTTTTTTTTAAAAATATAGCAAAGCATAATAACAAATGCATCTCGGAAAAACCCCGCTAGTGTTCTACTATTAGTTATATATATTAGCTTTAGATTATTTAAATTTTTAAAAAAAATATAAATAAATCTAAATAAAAATAAAAATATACTTTTTAAGACTGAACTATTTCTTGAAGAATAATGTAGTATAATTTTATTATTTGAGCATAACCGATAAGTTTCATTAAATGACACAGATTGACCAGTAACGGGGCTTTGCTCTGGCCCTATAAATAATATCATGTTAGATACTCTCTATACAATTAATGAAACGTAACACCATATTTTCATTATTATATGACTTTACCACTGTTTCATTAGCATTTAATGCTAATTTTTTTTGTTTACAAACAGGCATTTTGTAAAATTCTTCAATTTTATTACAAAAACTTTCTTTATTATCATACTCGTATAAAAGTCCATTTACTCCATTTTCTAATGCAGCAAATTCTGGCATGTGCATTTTTAGATTATCATGAGTAATCATAGGCAGATAATAGTTAAACGAGTGAATAAGACTTAAGCCTACTGAACCTGTATAAAGAGATAAAGATTTGTCAGATAAAATTTTTGCTATATCAAGCTCGTTATTTATTTCGCCATGAAATTTAATATTTTTTGATAAATTTTTTGATTTGACATAATTTTCCATATTTTCCTTAAGCGGGCCATCTCCGATTATATCTAATGTGTATCTTATATTTAATTGTGATATTGCTTGAAGTAAAAATTCTATTCCCGATTTATAACTTAGCCTTCCAATAAATACTAATTTAATAGGGCCTGTAAAACTAACATCAGGAGGATATTTCTTTAAAGCATATTTTATATCTTGCTGTGCTAGGCCATTATTTAATGCGTGCACAGATCTCTTAAATGGATATTTTTTTACTTCATCATCAGTATATAATAATATTCTATTAGCAAAATTCATTAAATAAATTCTTATTTTTGACCCAATTCCATAACCACCTGCACTATTTAAATGGCCCCACCAAACAATTGGTTTATTTAGAATTAATGAAAGAAAATATAAGATCATATAGTTTATGATTCGCATATTTCCATTTATTACAATGATGTCAAAATCTCTTAATATACGAAAAATTGGCAGGTATTTGTGCCAAAAAAATATTTTAAAATCTATAATATTCTTTGAATAAAATGCATATTCTAAGTTTAGAATACTTTTTACCCCAAATGCCTCTTTACAAGCGAACACCTCTACATTGTATTTTTGATTTATTTCTTTGAAAAATTCAATTCTATAGCGTGGAATTACAGGCTGAATAATAGCGATTCTTTTCAAAGCACATTTCCAACAGTTTTTATAGAATTATGAATTTTTACTATTTCACCATCATTAAGTTCTATAATTTGATTGCAGTTAGATAAAGTTGATAGTCTATGAGATACCATTACGCACGTTAAATTAGGGAAAGATCTAGACAAGTTATTAATAACTTTTTTTTCAGTTTTTTCATCTAATGCACTTGTTGCTTCATCTAATATCAAGAGTGAAGGATTTTTATATAATGCCCTAGCCAGGCCAATTCTTTGAATTTGACCTCCAGAAAATGTCGCCCCATTTTCTCCTAAATGTGTGAAAAAACCTTCTTCGAGACTATCTATTTTTTTCTGTAAATGACAAACAGTAATAATTTTATTTACTAAATCCCAGTTTATTTTTTTTAAATCATCATTTGATGTAATATTTTTTATTATAGTTTCATCAAGAATAAATACATTTTGTGGGACAATTGCGATCTGATCATACCAAGATGTGAGATAATCTTTTTCAAGTACAGTATTGTCGATTAAAATATCACCAATAGATGGGCTTCGCAATCCGCAAATCAATTCAATTAAAGTACTCTTACCAGATCCTGTTTCTCCAATAATTCCTATATTATCATTTTTATGTAATAAAAAATTTAGCTTATTACATGTATTATAATCTGAATTATTATGAATAAAGCTTACTTCCTTAAATCTTATACTTTTTAAAAAATTTATTTTATTTTTAGGAGTGTCTTGATCTACTGTATTTGCAATTAAAACTTCTAAAGTTTCTTGAAATGACACTGCATGTTGTTTTATATTTGATGTTGCATTGTATGCTTGTTGTGCTACTGGCAAAAGTCTTTGTGCGGCAAGCACTATTGCAACCATTTTATACATACCATCAAATGATTCACCATAAGTTGATGACAATATGCCACCACTTATTGCAATTAATAAAATTACCAATCCTTCAACTAGAAATCTTGGCGCCTGGGATACAAAAACACCAATAGCTTCGGCTTTACGAACATCATAATCTAATTCTCTGTGCTGTATGGATGTGCTTTCAATATTATTTCGTAGCTTAACTTCAATTAAATTACCAAAAACCTCTCTTAAATTTTTAATAACTAACGTAGATTTATTAGCAATGGCTATACTTATTGAATTGTTAGCAGGTTGAAATAATCTCAATAAAGCTGAATAAATCCCTATGATTGATATACCAGCTAATAAAGTGGCTTTTGTATCAATCATCAAAAGTGCAGACATTACACTTAAGAATATAACAACAGAACTAATGATTTGAATTGAACCAAAAATTATATTTCCAGATAGATATCCTGATTTTCTCGTAAGCAAATTAATATAGTCACTTGAATTGGTATCAATCAGATCTCCATATTTTTTTGATAGAATATTACTTAGCATTAATGCCGTTAATTCAGATCCTAAAACATATGAATATCTCGCATTACAATATATTGCTATTAATTTTATACATGATGCAGATAGCGCAGAAAATCCAAAAAAGATACTAACTGATAGTATAATATTATTTTCAGTTATAAACCAAACAGATTTTATTATTGAAGCAGTTAGTGGATAACTTATGAATTTTTCAGGTTCAAATATAAAACCTAAAAAAGGTATAACAGCACCTATAGTTATAATTTCAGAAAGAGACATCAAAAAAGAGAGTATGACTATATAAAAATATTGCCTTTTTCTTTTTTTAGTAAGCACCTTCCAAAGTAAGAAATAGTTTTTCAAAAGTTTGTTTGATATTTTCACTAAACTTCACCCCGATGTTTAGTTAAATTTTCAATAAATTTTATAAAGCCAATATTGGATGACAATCTATTTGAAATTTTTGACAAATCTTCAATGTTATTCATTGTATCATTTCCACAGTATCTCCAAAACTCTCTAAAAGCATTTGACACACTAGCCAATTCTGCATCATGCAAATTGTTTTTGATTGAAAAGTACTCTAATGCATCTTTACGATATTTTAGCCTTAAGGGTAAATCTACACCAAAGTTTAGTTCAGAAACTTTATTTATTAGATTTATATATTCATTTTTGTTTTTTGCTGTATAGCAAAAATCAAAAGCAATATGAGGATGGTCAGCACAACAAATACTAGGTTTGCCAAAATAAGCAAATTCATTTGCTATTGTTCCATAAGCAGTTATGGCAGCTCTAATATTTGATTTAACAAGTGTAGAATTTGAAATTGAAATATCTAAAAAATTTACTTCAGGAAACATTTTTTTAAGTTTAGTAATAACATTAATATTTAAATAAATTTGATTTGGGTGTGGCTTTACATAAAATTTAACTTTAGCAGAAATTAATGCCTTAATTGTAAATACTGACCATTCCCAAAAATCATCAAATATCATATTTTCATAAAGATGTGGACTATCAAAGTAATCATGTAAAAAAACTACAATACATCCATTATATTTATTTGTTGAAGATTGGTTTATTTGTACATTCGCATAAGAGGAGGTCTTCATATAAGAAATAGATGGATCAATATTTCCCTGAAACCGATTTTGCATTATTTTTCGTGCTTCAGATATCATTTTCTTTTTTAAAAAATCATCTTGTGATATGAAAAGTTTTTTATAATTTTTCCCAGATCGTGCATGTGAAAACTGGGTTGAATCAATTATTAGTCCAAAATGAGTTTCATCGCCAAGACTAAATACTTTTATATTATTTTTTTGCGCACATCTTACAGCAATTCCATGTTCTAAATAAACAGTTTGTGTAGTTAAATATGCAAGCGGTTTAGCTGTTTTAAAATATTTATTAGCTAAATATAATTGATTATAACATTCTCTTATTATCTTAAATGTAAATTTATTCTTAACATCAAAATTAGCACTAGGATAAAACCTTAAATAAGTATCAATGATTAAATCATCTATAATTATATCATTAATAATTAATTCTTTTTGACCATTTTTTTTATAAAGATTGCACCATTTTTTCCATTTATTATAGGCAGCAAAATAAAAATAAATTTTATAAATATTTGGCCATATATTCTTACTTCTAAAACCAATATTATAAGTTAAAGGGAATTTTTTTAACCAAGGTCTTAAATACAGATAATTTATTATTGATGACCGCTTAATATATGAAAAAGTATTATTTCCAAAGCTTGCATTTAAAGACCTAGTTACAACTAGATCAATATCTATATTAGAAGTATCTTTTATATGCGATGCTATTATAGACATTAATCCAAAAAAAACAGGATCAGTAACAAATTCCATAGCAATCTTTTCATTTGAGCTGACATCAGGCTTGGAAGTATTTTTAGAAAAAAAATACTTATTCAGTAAAGAGACTTTTTCAGATGGGCTTCCTATAAATCTTTTTAATAAATTTAAAGTTATTAATTTCATAAAAATTTCTCAACCATATATTTTTTTATCGATTCCGCTATATTCTCAGCATTCTCAACTTCATTATAATCTTCTTTAAGTACGATATAATCAAAATCAACAATACCTACGCCCATTTTACATCCAAGGTCATTTAGCCAATTTTGAAGATCTATACGTGATGTTTTTTTTGTATTTATCCATAAATCAAAATTAAAATTAGTTTCAGAATATGGCAATACTCCAGGCGCCGTATTATACCAACAAAATCCAAAAGTAAGGCAAGGTTTTCCCATATTTACAGCTTCCCAACCAGTAGTACCACTTAATATAGCTACACCTAATGATTTAGAAATCAATGTTTGGCCATCAATTCCACCATCTAACAATATTAAATTAGGAATAGAGTATAAACGCCTATAGAAATTTTTATCACGATAAAGGTTTGATTGCTTAGGGTTATCCTTGCATACAATTTGAATATTCTCAGGTATAATATTTCTTAATGTTTCAAGTACGTATAGTTGATCTGAGTATCTTAGATTTTCTCCTCCAAGTGTACTTACACACATCTCTGGCTGCAAGTGTAATGCAACATAAATATATACTTCACTTATGGAACTTTCTTTTTTAAGTCCCAAATTTACGTTTTTTTGATACTCCCTGTTATAGTAATATCGCATTAAAGTAGCTGGTAGATAAGATGGTTTTTTTAATAAATCTTTGAAGGCAGAAAATAAAGAATAATACTGAGTTTTTACCAGAGGCTGATTTGCCTCATATGTCATATAAAACCACTTTTTTGGTATGCTAAAGTCAATATTAATTTTCTTTTCAATATTGGGCTCATTCAAAAATTTACCAAAACCATTAATCGAATTAGTAATCCAAAACCTGTTTGGAAATAATGACTGGTTTGTCATTATTATGTTAATTTTTTTTAACTTTGCATACTCATATACAATATAATCAAAACCCTCATGTGGAAAATCTTCAAATATTATTAGTTCAATTTTATTTTCGTTTATTACATAATCAATCCAATATATTTGGATTATGAAGGCGTTATAAATTTCACTATTATGAGGATGAATTGTCACATACTGCCTAGAGCTCATTTCAACATACTTTTGATATTTTTTGATCATTGCATCTAAATCAGAGCTTGATATATTTCTTCTAGAAAAGTTCTTTTTTGAAAATTCATATCTTAGATTATAAACATCATTCCAATTCTCATCCGCCATTTCAGAATGAGATACAATATATTTTATCTCAAATCTTTTTTTTAAACTTTTTATTTGCTCAGTCGTAAATCCTAAAATTAATGTTTTCATTTCTATCTCGCTGCTAAACCTGATTCTCTAAGTGATTTACGGCAATCTTCTGGTGTCCAGTCAGTAAAATGAAATATGCTTGAAACACCAACTCCACTCATACCAGAAAATTTTATTAAATCGGATGTATCTCTAGGACACGAAACTCCACCTGAGTAAATCAATGGAACAGAACAGTAATCTGATATTTCTTTTGCCAATTCAAAATTAGGGCCACTCATTGTTCCTTCCCTATTAACATCACATATTAATAGTTCACCAATACCTAAGTCTTCAAATATCTTTATTTGATTTAAAAAATTTAGATTGGAATAATCAGAATCATTATTATAAATTTCAATTTTTTTATTTTTTTGAATTAAATCAATACTGGCGACGATACATTGAGAGCCAAAATTTTTAACTGCCTCTATAACAAAATTTGTATTTCTCAAGGCCTCACTATTTATACTAATCTTGTCTGCACCACTTTTAAGAATAAGTTCAATATCTCTACAGTTCTTTATACCCCCTCCAATAGTTAGTGGCATAAAACAATCTTTTGTTATTTCTTGAATTATAAATCTATCAATAGCTCTGTTTTGACGGGTAGCATCAATATCTAAAATTATCATTTCATCAACATTTCGGGTTTCATAGGTTCGCATAACTGTAATTGGACTACCTAGATTTCTCCTAACATTAAAGTTAGTTGTTTTTAGTACTGAAAATCCATTTAAGAGTACAATTGGTATGATTCTATGTTTCAACATTTTAAAAAATTTTCAATTAATTTCAAACCACTACTTTGGCTTTTTTCTGGGTGGAATTGGCAACCGTGGATATTACCCACCCTAATATATGCTACTATTTCTTGTGAGTACTGGCAGTAAAAAATCTCAGCTTCTTCTTTTGGCACAAATGAGTAAGAATGAACAAAATAAAAATCACTATTATCATTAATGTTTTTAAAAATACCACTTTGATTATGCTTTACATTATTCCAGCCTATATGAGGTAGCTTTTGTTCTGGATTATTTTCCATTTTTTTTACAGAGCCTTTTATAACTCCTAAGCCTTGAGTTTCTTCACCTTCTAATCCAATTTCAGCCAAAAGCTGCATGCCTAAACAAATACCTAAATAATGCTTACCATCAGATATAAATTTTTGGATTGGGCTGACTAAATTATTTTTATTTAATTTTTCCATTGCTGGTTTAAAGCTGCCAACGCCTGGAAATATTATCTTATCTACCAATTCAATATCAGATGCATGACTTATAGTAATGTATTGAGCCTCAAACTTATCCAATACCTTAAAAATACTTGATATATTTCCCAGTCCAATGTCTATGATTCCAATCATTTAAACTTTCACCGGGAAAAACTTTTTTATTAAATTACCTTGATTATCTTTTAGTAATTTTCCAGTTTCATAATCTCTCTCAAAAATCATTTTATTTGTAAAATTATCTAGATTAAAAAGAAAATTTTCTTCTGTAATATCTAAGTATTTTAAAAAATCTGGCACATACTTCCAGGGTATTTTACCCTCATCAGTCTCTCTTAAAGATCGAATGGCTTCATCTCTTGATATCCGACCAGCTCTAACTTCTATGCAAAGTTGGTCAGTTGCCCTTCCATAACCATATTTTATAAATTTCATATAATCATGAAGACCACCAATATATTTACAGTCTAAATTTTCGACATCGTTATATGCACCCTCGATCGGACCATCTGGATTTTTATTCCAACCCAGTTTACAACATATATCTACATTTCGCTTTGTATCCCATTTTTCAAAATGGCCTAAAAAAAGGCCAGTAACCCCAATAGCGTTTATTTCATTATCTTTAGGATAAATTAAAGTTTTTATTTCATCAAGTTCAACTCCATCGTGGACTACATCTTTTAGTCTATGGCCACTCATTTGAAACTGTTCTAACCAATTCCTGTCAAGAAAATTATTATCTTTTTGAGTTGCAGGGCCACCATATTCAAACTGAGAGTTTTCTCCCCATATAAGTAACGGTATCTTATAATTTACAGCAACTCTAACTGGGGCAGTAAATATACCAATATGCTCTGGCCAACAGCAGTCACCAAGTTTAAAAAATCCAATTCTCACTAATTCTTTGTATGCTCTTCGATTACCAGAGACTTGTATCAAATCAAACCCTTGATCTCTTAAAAAATTTAAATTTTCTAAGCCAACTGATGTTAATTCACATGGGGTATGTGATACGCATAAAGGTGTCATCCCATATTTATCGCGCATTGTTAGTGCCTGGTAGCAACTATCTTTTCCACCACTAACTGGAATTAAACAATCATATGAACTTCCATCACCCCTATATTTTAATAAAATTTTCTCAAATTCCTCTGAGCGCTCCTGCCAGTTTATTTGATCATGTTTATCAATAGCAGAATTGCATGCATCACAGATACCATTTGTAAATACTTGTTCAGGCCTTGTAGTCGGCATAATACACTGTTTACAATATTCCATATACATCTTTCTTAAAATTATTAGCATCAAAAAATAGTATCATTTCGTAATTAGATACAATTAACACATACTATAGAATCACATCTTATAACAATAGAATATTATTCATTATATTTATTTGATAATAGCTTTTTTTATTACCATGATTTTAAAATTTTAGACTTAAATATTTAAGTTAATTTTTAAACCATTTACTCTGGGTTAATATAAAGTTAATGATTGAAACGTAATTACCATTAGATAATTTATGATTAATTGGTTTCTCTTCTCGAGAAAAACCCATCTTTATATGAAATTTAATCGAAGCTTCATTACTCTCTATGGATTGACCACATATAATATCATATTTTAACGCAGAAAAAGCATAATTTAAAGCCATACTTCCAAGCTTTTGTCCGGAACCTTTTGGCATATCAGGACCAGTATAAAATCCCCAATCAGCCCAGTTTTTTTTTGGATATTTTATAAATTGTACAAACCCTAATGGCTCATGATTTTCTTCAACTATAAGTAGTGTCTTGCATGAGTCTCTACAGGCTTCTTCAAACCAATTATAATGTGTTTTGAGGTCTATATTTTCTTGAGTAAACATAAACTTTCTTATATCTGGATGATTTCTCCATTGTAAAAGCATTGGTAAATCAGTCTTTTCAACAAGGCGGATTTTGCAACTTCCAAACATTCTTTTTCACCGTAGATATAATATTAAATTTAAACTTATTTCATTATTAACAACGATAGCAAGAACTTTTATGCCTTCAACAATTCTTAGCTACTTGATATTAAAAAATTTTAATTATTTCTATTTTATCAAATAATTTATTCAGTATTTAGTAATGTACTTTCCATTAAGCGATACTTTAATTCAGCCTGCTCCCAATCTTCTAGGGTATCAATATCTTGAACTATAGCCCTTGGCAATTTAACGATAGCAGAGTTTTCGCCAAATATAGGTTTGCTTTTAAGCCAAGCAGAAGCAGTACCCCAATAAAACTGACCTGCATCATGATAAGCCTCATCTATATCTTGCGATCGAATATTTTTAAAATCTGGGAAAAGCATTGAAACTCCTTTTCCTTGATTTATGCTTAATGCTCGTTTTATTGGGTAAGAAAAGGTTGTTGCAGTGAAAATATAGTCAGCATTCAAATTTATTAATTTTTTCAATCCTTTAACAATATCAGTCACTCTAACAAAGGGCGATGTCGCATAAAGGCAACATACATTACTTACATTAAAACCCTGTATATTTAACTCTTGAACTGCATGTTTTATCACTGGAACAGTTTCGGTGAAATCATCGGATAATATATCCGGGCGTATAAATGGAACATCGGCCCCATATTCAAGAGCAATTTTACATATTTCAACATCATCTGTACTTACAATTATTTTATCAAAACAATTACTCTTAATAGCAGCTTGAATAGACCTTGAAATCATAGGCTGACCACAAAAATATTTAATATTTTTTCTTGGTATTCTTTTACTGCCACCCCGTGCAGGTATTACACAAACACGCATTAAGATAAAACTTCTTTTAATGAATCTATAACCTTATCTTGGTTAGATGTCGTTAAAGTTTGAAATATTGGCAAACTAATTGCATCAGCATAATACTTCTCTGCCTCTGGGAAATCACCCAACCTAAAGCCCATTTTTTGGAAGAATGGCTGAAGATGTACAGGTATATAATGAATATTGACACCTATTCCAAGATTACGCAAATCTTCAAAAATTTCTCTTTGGGATTTAATTAGTTCATTCAGTTTCAACCTGATTACATATAAATGAAACCCTGAATAACTATCAGTTGCTTGCCATGGTCTAACAATAGGTAAACCATCTAATAAAAGATTATATCTATTTGCAAGTTTATGGCGGGTGGCAACATATTCATCTAATTTTTTTATTTGACTTAAACCTAACGCAGCCTGAATGTCTGTCATTCTATAATTATACCCAAGTACAAGTTGCTGATAGTACCAAGGACCATCTGATGAGTCTGTCATTTCCTCTTCATTACGAGTTATCCCGTGACTGCGGTATAAATCAAGTTTTCTTGCTAGCTCAGGGTTATTTGTTAAAGCCATACCACCTTCTGCAGTTGTAATTATCTTTACTGGGTGGAAACTAAAAACTGTAATGTCACTATATCGGCAATTACCAATAAATTCTTTTTTGTACTTACCCCCTATTGCATGTGATGCATCTTCAATTATAAAGAATCCATATTCGACTGAAAGTGCATGAATTCTACTCATATTACTTGGTTGACCACATAAATGTACAACAACGACAACTTTTGGAACTTTATTTTCTAAATTTGCTTTTTTTAATTTCTCTTCCAATGCATCTGGGCAAATATTAAATGTTTTTTTATCAATATCAACAAAGTCAACTTTTGCACCACAATATAACCCACAATTAGCTGAAGCCACAAACGTAACAGGCGAAGTCCAAAGCCAATCTTCGCTTTTCACCCCTAAAGCAAGGCAAGCTATATGCAATGCTGATGTTGCACTATTTACAGCAAAACAATGCTCTACATTTACATGAGATGATACGGAATTTTCAAACTTTGGGACCATAGGCCCTTGAGTTAGAAAATCAGACTTCAAAACTGATAAAACTGCATCAATATCAGATTGATCAATATCTTGGCGCCCATATGGAATCATTATAATTTACCAATATTTTTTTGATTTTGATTTATCCAAATTTTTAATTCATCATCACTCATCCACTCAGGGTTATTGTCACTCGAATAGTTAAAATTTTCAGAAACACGCTTGCCATCTTTTATGCGTTCTTTGCTATTTCCCCAATTATGAATTGTAGGTAAAACTTTAAAATAATCAGGATATTCATAGGTATAATATGCATCTTCGACCCCAATCATTTGCTCATGTAATTTTTCACCTGGACGAATTCCAACAACTTTATGAGTACAATTCGGAGCAACTACTCTTGCTAAGTCTGTTACTTTCATTGATGGAATTTTCTTAACATAAATTTCACCACCAATCATATCATCAAATGCATGCCAAACTAACTTCACACCATCTTCTAACGAAATCATAAAACGTGTCATTCTGTCATCAGTTATAGGAATTTCACCACTTTGTTTAATTGATTCAAAAAATGGGATTACAGATCCTCTAGACCCCATGACATTACCATAACGAACAACAGAAAATTTTGTCCCATGCTCACCTGAATAAGCATTTCCAGCAACAAATAATTTATCTGAAGTTAATTTAGTTGCACCATATAAATTAATAGGGCTACTCGCCTTATCCGTTGACAGGGCAACTACACCTTTTATTTTTTTATCAATACATGCATCAATTAAATTCATTGCGCCAAAAACATTTGTTTTGATACATTCAAATGGATTATATTCTGCAGTTGGCACTATTTTTGTAGCAGCAGCATGCACAACGTAATCTACTCCATCTAATGCTCTATATAATCTCTCTTTATCCCTAATGTCACCAATAAAGAATCTAACTCTATTATCATTATTAAATTTTTTAGCCATTTCCCATTGTTTCATCTCGTCTCGAGAAAATATTATTATTTTTTTGGGATTATATTTTTCCAGCGTCATTGGAACAAACGTGTTTCCAAATGATCCAGTACCTCCAGTTATAAGTATTGTAGAATCTATCATTTTTAGCTTTCAGTCAAATTTATAGAATTAGTAATTTTTAGATGATTGTTTTATCTTTTCCGGTTTTATTTTTAAACTTCAAGTAAATAATAATATTATTATAGTATCATTTTGATTTAAATTCAAAAATGTTTATTTTTTCCAGCTCTTTTCTAAATGTAATATTGCATCTAAATACCCCCTAACTGATCCACAATCAAAGCGCTTACCTGTCATAGGAACTGCTTCAACGTTACCTTTTTGAGCCATTAAATTCAAAGCGTCAGCCAATTGAATTTCACCATCAAATCCAGGTTTTTGATTTCGGATTATATCAAATATCTCTGGTTGCAAAACATATCTGCCAATACTTGCTAAATTAGAAGGAGCCAATGCAAAAGTTGGTTTTTCAATTAAACCAGTTACACTTCCAAATTTTTCAGCTTTTTCTACTACTCCATAATTTTCAATATCACGTCCATTAACCTCCATCACAGATAGTTGAATTTTTCCTGATTTTTCAAATGCTTTTATTAATCCAGTTATAGTTCCATCATTTTTCAAAACACCATTGCATTTTTGTGTTATGAAATCATCCGCTAACAAAACAGCAAATGGCTCATCTCCAACGACTCTCTCTGCACACAAAACTGCATGCCCTAATCCAAGCTGTTGTGGCTGGCGAACAAAAATACACTCCACTCCTATTGGTAAAATATTATGAACCATATTAGCTTGATCATACTTACCTTTTTCTTTAAGCGCTTGTTCCAACTCATAATTAGTATCAAAATGATCTTCAATAGCTCTTTTATGCCTGCCTGTTACAAATATTAAAGTATCAATTCCAGCATCAATAGCCTCTTCAACAGCGTATTGAATTAGAGGCTTATCCACAACTGGCAAAAGCTCTTTTGGCATAGCTTTAGTTGCCGGCAAAAATCGTGTACCAAATCCAGCAACAGGAAATACTGCTTTCCTTACTTTTTTCAAAATATATACCTTTATTTTTTTTCTTAATACTAATTAATAACCATTTATGTTATTATTTTGCCAGCGCCAAGTATCTTCACACATTTTATCAATATCATATTTTGGAGACCAATCTATTAAGTCAAAAGCACGGGTAGTGTCGGCCCAAAAAGAAGAAATATCTCCTTTACGGCATGGTGCAATTTTATAATTTATAATATTTCCTGATACATTTTCAAAACTTTTAATTAGCTCTAAGACTGTAATTGCTTTACCGCTACCAATGTTCAAGGTTTCAAAAGACATTAATTTAAGTTGATTTTTTAAAGCTTTTACATGAGCATTAGCTAAATCAGTAACATGAACATAATCTCTCGCACCCGTTCCATCAACTGTATCATATGTGTTTCCAAATACTTTTAAGAAGTCTTGCCGCCCTACAGCAACCTGAGCAATAAAAGGCATAAGATTATTTGGCATTCCGTTTGGCTCTTCGCCAATTTTGCCAGACGAATGAGCTCCTACAGGGTTAAAGTATCTCAATATTGTAGCATTATTATTTTTATCTGATGAAACCCAATCTTTGATCATTTCTTCAACCATTAATTTAGATCGGCCATAAGGGTTTACAGGCTGTGTAGGGTGCTGCTCATCATAAGGTAAATATTTAGGATCACCGTAAACAGTTGCAGATGAAGAAAATACCAAACGAAAGCATCCAGCTCGAGACATTGCCGTAAGTAAAGAAATAGAACCGCCAACATTTACTTCATAATACATCAATGGATCTGCTACACTCTCACCGACAGCCTTCAAACCTGCAAAATGCATGACAGCTTCTGGTTTAAATGTATTAAAAATCTCATCCAACGCATTTGAATTACGTATATCTGCGTTTATAAATTGTAATTCACAGTTAGTAATACCTCTAACTCGCTCAAGTGCAGCCTCATGCCCATTACAAAGATTATCTATAACAAACACCTCATGGCCTGCCTCTAAAAGCTCAACACATGTATGACTACCAATATAACCTGCACCACCTGTAACAAGAACTCTCATATTAATTTTCCGTTATATTTATTCATCAATTTTATTTTATTAATAAATAGCTATCTCTTTAAAAGTATATATTCCAGCAGAATTACTCCATTGCCTCTTTTATTAAAAACACCCAATATGAATAAAAATAAGAGATTATATCATGACTACACACACTCCATTAATTGCAAGATCAAAGCCCGCTAACTTCAATTGGGAAGATCCCTTTTTTTTAGAAGATCAACTCACTGAAGAAGAACGTATGATACGCGACACTGCAAAAGCCTATTGCCATGATAAGCTAATGCCAAGGATTGTTGAAGCAAACCGCAATGAAGTATTTCACAGAGAAATCATCAATGAAATGGGTGAGCTTGGTTTACTTGGCTCTACAATACCTGAAGAATTTGGTGGCGTCGGTGCAAATTACACATCCTACGGCTTAGTGGCTCGCGAAGTTGAGCGCGTTGACAGTGGATATCGCTCTGCGATGTCAGTTCAATCATCATTAGTGATGCACCCAATTTTTGCATATGGTAATGATGAACAAAGAAAGAAGTATTTACCTCAACTAGCAACTGGTGAGTTGATGGGATGCTTCGG
>MDSY01103887.1_pt1 | contig 32074 bp, 37 predicted proteins | sample 811131 | NCBI WGS metagenome assembly MDSY01 (sample SAMN05326643, study PRJNA326480) | marine metagenome | isolation source: seawater | place: Atlantic Ocean: South West | collected 2010 | reverse complement strand
GTAAATGAAATCGATAACACAAAAACTAAGGTTAATTTGATGGTTTTTAAAAACATGATGCAAAAATACTAAAATATAATCAATGTGAGCTAGTAAAATTCAAATGTACCCTCTAGAAAAAAAAGAGTCCTTGTTTTTATCAAAACTTTAACTACAAAAGCTAGACCAATGCTTTGTGAGCCTCCAAAATCGAATGGCTCAATTGAGCCGATGCTTCAATCAAGGGAAGTCTTACAGTACTACAGCAAAGTCCCAGATGTTCTGATAATTTTTTTACTCCAGATGGATTTCCCTCCTTAAAAATTAAGTCAATCAATTTAAGTATTTGATTTTGAAAGACTGTGGCTGCGTCAACCTCCCCCTCTAATGCCAAACGAATCATTTGAGAAACTTGATATGGAAGAGCACCTCCAATAACTGAAATCACTCCCGAACCTCCTGATAAAACTACTGGTAAGGCAATTGCATCATCTCCAGAAATTACATGAAAGTCTTCTGGAGCATTATCTATTAGAGAAACTACAGATTCTAAATCACCTGTAGCATCTTTAGCCCCAATGATGTTTGAAAAATTATTTGCCAAACGAATTGTGGTTTTGTTACTGATGGAAACCCCAGTCCGAGCAGGAACGTTGTACAATATTATTGGTTTGGGTGAAGCCTCTGCTATATGTTTAAAATGCTTATAAATCCCTTCTTGACTTGGAAGTGTGTAATATGGACATACAGATAAAACAGCTTCAAATGCTGTTAAGTCTGTGTTTTTTAATAAAGAAACAACAGCAGCAGTATTGTTTCCTCCAATTCCCAAAACTAAAGGAACCCTGTTGTTATTAGTTTTTATTATTGTCTCTACAACTTTTGAGCGTTCTTGATCACTTAGGGTTGCCGTTTCTGCAGTTGTTCCCATTAAGACAACATAATCTATTCCACCTTTTATAATGTGTTCAAAAACATCAATCACGGCTTCTAAATCAACCTCACCATCTTCTCCAAAGGGGGTTATCATGGCAACTCCCGAACCTTTTAAAAATACCACCTAAATTTTGTTTAAAATCTTCATATACATAATCAACTCCTTCTTAAAGGTGATCTTATCAGTTGGATCAATATCAAAAACTACGTCATTAACTCTGTGGTCTGCTCCCCTAAAACCAACACTTAGCTTATGATCTGTTCGGATGCTTACAAGCGAAAAAAGAATGTTTGTTGTATTGTAATAATTGATTATCAAATCATAATCCCCCTTGCAAAAATCCAAAAGTTCTCCTTTAAAGACACTCCAATAATTTACTTCTTTTTTTTTTAAGGATTTGATTGTATTGCGACTCTAACATTAAACCATTACCAAATAAAAATAAACTTATTTGAAACTCTGGAATATTAAAATCCTTTGAAAGTCTCAGGAAAAATTCACTTCCAATTCCAATGCTAGCGTCAACAAGAATGGCGATTTTTTTAACCTTAAATGGTTCTTTAAGCTTACGTGAGAATAACCTAGCGTTTAACTCTTTTTCAAAAACACATTTACGCCAAAAACTTTGAATCAAACCAAATTTAATTTTGAACTACAAAAATACCAAAACCTGAGAACCCTCATAATAAAAAAGTGTTTTTATTTAAAAAGAGGCTAAATTGTTATGTTTCTAACAAAGCTAAAAATGAAGTTTCTGATATAATCTGAATACCTAAATTTTCAGCCTTTACTTTTTTACTTGGTCCCATTCCTTCTCCAGCTAAAATAAAAGAAGTTTTAGAGGAAATTGAGCTTGAAACTTTCCCTCCGTTTTCTTCAATTAATTTTTTAAGATCATTTCTTGAAAATGTTTCGAAAACTCCACTTATCAGAATATTTTTTCCGACTAAGATTTCAGATGATAAAGCTTTGGTCTCCTCCTTCATCGTTACTCCATAACTTTTTAACCTTTTAATGAGTTCAATGTTTTTTGGATTTTTAAAAAACTGAACTAAACTTTGAGCGATACGATTACCAATATCGTCAACCCCAATCAATTCCTCTTGATTAGCTTCCATCAGGTTTTCCATTGTTCCGAAATGGTTTGCAAGTCGCTTTGCTACCGTTGCTCCTACAAATCGTATCCCCAAACCAAATAAAACTTTAGCAAAGGGTTGCTTTTTTGAGTTTTTAACTACCAAAAGTAAATTATCAACTGACTTCTGAGCCATACGCTCCAAAGGCATTAATTGTTCTTCCCTTAGAGTGTACAAATCGGCAGTGTTCTTGATTAGTCCCTCAAGAAATAACAATGAAACTGTTTCACTACCCAGTCCTTCAATATCCATAGCATTTCTACCAATGTAGTGCTGTATTTTGCCGATGATTTGAGTTGAACAACCATCTAAATTGAGGCAATAATGTTGTGCTTCCCCTTCAATACGAACGAGCTTTGTACGACAATCTGGACAGATTTTTATGTAAGAGATTCGATTTTCGATGGGTGCTCTGTTTTTGGGATCAACGTCAACAATTTTAGGAATAATTTCCCCTCCTTTTTCAACATAAACTTTGTCTCCGATTCTTAAATCAAGTTTCTTGATTTGATCTGCATTATGCAGTGAAGCTCTTTTTACCATAGTTCCTGAAAGTAACACAGGTGTCAAATTAGCAACAGGAGTTATTGCTCCAGTTCTTCCTACCTGATAGGTCACCGTTTCTAATGTTGTTGCTACTTGTTCTGCTTGATATTTGTATGAAATTGCCCAACGGGGAGATTTTGAAGTAAAACCCAATAGCTCTTGATCTTTTAAATCATTTACCTTAATTACTATTCCATCTATTTCATATGAAAGTTCACCTCTCTTTTTCTCCCATGAATTAATGTACTCCAAGATCTGGTGCTTTGAAGATGCATGAATTAGAGTTTCTGGAATCGTAAAACCCCAAGATCTTGCTTCGACTAGAGATTGGTAATGCTCTTTGAAATCTAAGTTTTTTCCGATCAAGGCATAAATTAAACACGTTAAGGGGCGTTTTGCAGTTTCAGAACTATCTTGGAGCTTCAGAGAGCCCGATGCGGTATTTCGTGGATTCATGTAAGGGTCTTCTCCTGCAGAAACACGCTTTTTATTCAGCTCAGAAAAACCAGCGAGAGGCATTACAATTTCTCCGCGAACTTCAAAAAAATCTGGATAATTACCTCTCAACTTCAGAGGAACATTGGGAATTGTTTTTACATTTTGGGTAACATCGTCTCCTTTTGTTCCGTCACCACGGGTTACTGCACGAACCAAAACCCCTTTTTCATAAGTCAAGCTAATTGAAGCTCCATCGTATTTTAATTCACATGTAAAGGATGGGGTTCTATCCTCCAAGGTTTTTTTAATTCGATTGATCCAATCTTGAATTTCTTCTTCCGAATAAGTATTCCCCAAAGAGTACATTCTTTCTTTGTGTTCAACGGTTTTGAAGTTTTTAGTGATTTGACCACCAACTCTTTGTGAGGGTGAGTTTGAATCATAAAACTCAGGATTGTTGTTTTCCATTTCCTTAAGCTCCTTCATCAGCTGATCAAATTCAAAATCATTGATCAAACTGTTATCGTTTACATAATATTCAAAATTATAAAGATGTAATTTTGCACGTAAGGATTCTATTTTTTTTTGAATACTCATCATTTTATTTCTTAACTTTTTTTGGCCTTGATCATTCTAGGATGCCCAAGAAAATCATTACGTACTTCAACTGAATAGAAATTATTTTCTTTTAAAAAAGCGCTAAGTTCACTCGCAAAAATAGGGTTAATTTCAAAATAGATTGCCCCTCTTGGGCTTAAGTTATGTTTTGCGAATTCTATGATTTTTTTATAAAAAAGTAAGGGGTCTTCCTCTGGAACAAACAAAGCCAATAAAGGTTCGTAATCAAGAACATTTGTTTTCATTTGTTTTTTCTCAGATGGAAGAACATAAGGTGGATTAGAAACAATAATATCCAAAGGGGTTTCCCAATCTTTTTTTGTTAAAATATCTGCTTGATAAAATTGAACATTGGTAGCATTAATCTTGGCATTATTTTCAGCAACTTTAAGTGCTTCAACAGAAACATCAATTGCCGAAATTTGTAAGTGAGGTCGTAAGTGTTTTGATGACACTGCAACACACCCACTCCCTGTACCTATGTCCAAAAACTCTTTTGACTGAATTGTTTCTTCATCATTGACAATCCACTGAACCAACTCTTCAGTTTCAGGTCTTGGTATCAATACACTACTATTGACCTGAAACTCTAGACCCATGAATGAACAAATACCCAATATGTACTGAATAGGTTTCCCTTTTTTTAATTTATTTAAGGCGATATTCAAACGCTCTCTTTCCCTCTGCGAAAGAACGTAATTGGGTTCTAATCCAATCTTGACAGGCTCCCAATTGAAATATGCTCTAATTAATCTTTTCAATAAATCATCTGACTCTTCAACCTTGTAAATAAATTCTAATTTTAGGCGGAAATAGGATCTGTATTCAGTTAAAGTCATTATAGTCTTTTAATTAACCAAACTTTGCAAGAAGTGTGGCCTGTTGAACCCATAGGATGATCAATGTATTCAAATCCTTTTTTTTGGTAAAGCTTTTGAGCGGCTTTCATGTAAGGCAGTGTTTCAATGTAACATATTTCAAAATCTTGTTCTTTAGCGTAATTCAAACAATGATCTATCATTTTTTCACCGAGAGCTTTTCCTCTAGCTGTGGGTAAAAAATACATCTTCTGTAATTCACACACGCTACTCTTTCCACCTTTTAAAGGTGATATTCCTGCCCCTCCGGTTACGTATCCATTTTCTTCTAACACAAAATAGGCGTACTTTTCTTTCAAATAAGCTTGATACATAAAGTCAAGTTCAGGATCCGCGTAAGCTGTTCCTAATTTGGGAACACCAATTTCGAGAAGAACTAGCCGAATTAACTTGGCCAATGATGAATTATCTTTTTCTAAAACTTCTCTTATTTTTGTATCCTTCATTTAATACTTTAGTATTTTTACACTTTCTAAAAATAATACTATTTCATTTCTTAACATGAATAAAAAAGATCTGATTCACATAAAATTTATGCAACGCTGCTTGGATCTTGCTTCATTAGGTCTTGGGCAAACCTATCCCAACCCCCTTGTAGGTTGTATTCTTGTACATAAAGAGAAAATAGTAAGTGAAGGTTGGCACCAAAAAAAAGGGGAAGCTCATGCAGAAGTTCATGCAATCCAAAATCTTAAAGACAAACCCATCCTTAATCAATGCACTTTATATGTAAATTTGGAGCCTTGTAATCACTATGGAGCAACTCCTCCTTGTAGTGATTTGATTATTTCATCAAAGATTCCGAAAGTTGTTATAGGTTGTTCTGATCCTTTTGAAAAGGTCAATGGTAAAGGAATTGAAAGATTAAAAGCCAACGGGTGTGAGGTGGTTTTTGGAGTACTAGAAAAAGAGTCCAAGGAGTTAAACAAACGATTTTTTACTTATCATCTCAAAAAAAGACCATACATAATACTGAAATGGGCACAAAGTTCAGATGGCTTCATAGCTCCTCTTAAAAAAAACCGACTGCACAAAGAACCCTTTTGGCTCTCCAGTGAAACTTCAAAATTACATTCTCATTTTTGGAGATCTCAAGAACAAAGTATTCTTGTAGGAGTTCAAACGGTAATTGATGACAATCCCAAACTAACGAATAGAAAAGTAAAAGGAAGCTCCCCGCTAAGGATTGTAATTGACCTAAATGATAGAATACCAAAAAATGCAATTCTGCTCAATGATAAATACCCTACTCTGGTGTTTTCATCCAAAAAAAAGATTTCTAATAAAGAGATTATAGTTTCTGATCTCAAAAATATATTGCCAAAAATAATGTCTGTATTGTTTGAGAAGAACATTCAATCTCTAATTGTTGAGGGGGGAACAAGAACCATTCAAAAATTTATTGACCAAAATCTTTGGGATGAAGCCCGAACTTTCATTTCCCCAAAAAAAATAAATGACGGTATTAGAAGCCCTCTTTTAAATGATGTTATTGAGAATAGAATTCATATTGAAAAAGATGTATTACAAATTTCTACTCCTTCTCATAAAAAAGAGTTTTAAACTTTATGGGGCAGCGCATAGGTTTTCTGGTTTTTGAGTTCAAAAATGCCAAAGTCGTTTCTCCTAAGCATACAATCTGATCGTTTTGATTTTTAATCAAATAAGAAAATTTCATTTTTACTTTGGGAATTTCATTCAATCTAACCTCCACATTAAGTTTGTCTTCAAAAAGTGCTGGTTTTTTGAAAGACATGTTTACTTCAATAACAGGCATTATGACACCCTCTTGTTCCATTGTATTGTATGACACCCCAAGAAAGCTAAGCCACTCAAGTCTAGCGACTTCGAAATAGCGTAAGTAGTTGCTGTGATGAACAATCCCCATCTGATCGGTCTCCCCGTATCGAACAAGGATTGGTTTTGAAATAAATTTATACACAAGTAAAACTTTGGCTTGGTCAAACACCTCCCTTAAACTCGGGAAAAAAAAATTAATAACCAATAGCAAAACTACTTTTTTTTTAAAAAAAAAGGGTTAATATTTGTAAAGTAGCTGTTAAGCCAGAATCTACAACATTAAATATCTTTTTTTTGAGTACCACTATTGATGCAAAAGACTGCACTTTCTTCTTGGAATAATTGTTTGTCCTTTATAAAAGACAACATTCAACCACAAGCCTACAAAACTTGGTTTGAACCCATAGTACCCTTAAAACTAAGCGAAAAAGCGTTGAGTATTCAAGTTCCGAGTAAGTTTTTTTACGAGTGGCTTGAAGAACATTACGTTAAACTACTCAAAATAGCCCTGACTCAAGAACTTGGAGAAAATGCCCGCTTGGTTTATGTAATCAAAATGGAAAACACGACAGGTAGCAAACAACCCTTCACAGAAAGTATTCCAAGTTCTCAACAATCTCATGTACTCGCTCAAAATGTAGAAGCGCCCCTGAGTACCTTGAGTACAGAACTGAAAAACCCTTTCATTATTCCAGGTATTAGAAATTTACAAATCGAATCCCAACTCAATACAAACTACAATTTTAATAATTTTCTTGAAGGAGATTCTAATCGCTTGGCTCGATCTGCTGGGTTTGCAGTAGCAAACAAGCCAGGAGGCACCTCATTCAATCCCCTTCTAATTTTCGGGAATGTAGGTTTAGGTAAAACACACTTAGCTCATGCCATAGGTGTTCAGATAAAAGAAAAATACGCTAACAAAACTGTACTTTACATTTCAGCTGAAAAATTTACTCAACAATACATCGAATCGGTAAAAAAGAATAATCGAAACGATTTTATTCATTTTTATCAAATCATCGATGTATTAATTATTGACGATGTCCAGTTTCTTTCAGGAAAAACAGGAACACAAGATGTATTTTTTCACATTTTCAATCACTTACATCAAAACGGAAAGCAGGTAATTCTTACATCAGACAAAGCACCTGTGGATATGCAAGATATTGAACAACGCTTACTTTCGAGGTTCAAATGGGGGCTCTCTGCCGAACTACAACCCCCTGATTTTGAAACTCGTATATCCATCCTAAAGAACAAACTCTACCGTGATGGTGTATTAATTGAGGAACCAATTATCGAGTATGTTGCGAAAAACATCAAATCAAATATTAGAGAACTTGAAGGTGCTATCATTTCACTCATTGCACAATCCTCTTTTAACAAAGTGGAAATCACAATTGAATTAGCGAAAGAGATTGTCGAAAAGTTTGTGAAGCACACCAAACGCGAAGTTTCAATTGATTACATACAAAAAGTAGTTTCAGAATACTTCCAAATGGATGTTGAAACCCTTCAATCAAAAACAAGAAAACGACACATTGTTCAAGCGAGACAACTGGCAATGTATTTTGCCAAAAAATACACCAAAGCTTCTTTAGCAAGCATAGGGAGTCAAATTGGTAAAAGAGATCACGCAACTGTTTTGCACGCCTGTAAAACAGTAGACAATCTTACTTTTACTGACAAACAATTCAGGAAGTACGTAGATGACCTCAATCAAAAACTAACCTTGTAAGTTGTGATTGATGGTGAAAGGAAATGTTCTTATGGTTTGCCTAGGGAATATTTGTAGGTCTCCTTTGGCTCACGGGATTTTTGAACATCTCTCAAAAGAATTTTCTATTACTGTTGATTCTGCTGGTACAGCTAGTTACCATATTGGAAACCCCCCTGACCCAAGAAGTATCAAACTCGCTATGAATCAGGGCATTGACATCAGCAATCAACGAGCAAGACAATTTACCAGATCAGATTTTGATTTATTTGACCATATTTTTGCAATGGATCGGCAAAATCTAAGAAATGTTTTAAAGTTATCACAATCTGAGACAGAGAGTAATAAGGTAAAATTGTTATTGATAAACGAAGAGGTTGAAGACCCTTATTACGGTGGTGATCAAGGTTTCGAAATTGTTTATAACAAAATTGAAAAAGCCTCAAAAGATATTTTAGATTCATGGAAACAATAGAAGAACCCTCTAACCAGGGAATTTTGTATTTAATTCCATCTCCATTAGGCGAGAATGCTCCTATGGAAGTACTCCCATTGACAGTAAGAAAGGTAATTGAGGACATAGACCACTTTATTGTTGAAAATGAAAAGGATGCTCGGCGTTTTATTAAAAGGATTTGTCCAAGAAAAGATCAAGGAAGTCTTCATCTTTACACCTTAAATAAATTCACCTCACCCGAGGAAATCTTAACCTACCTCGACCCTATAAAAGAGGGGGGTTCAATGGGGGTGATTTCTGACGCAGGATGTCCAGGAATTGCAGACCCAGGAGCTGAAATTGTAAAAATGGCTCATCGCAAAAATCTTATTGTCCGACCTTTGGTAGGTCCTTCCTCTATTCTATTGGCGCTAATAAGCTCAGGGCTAAATGGTCAAAATTTTGCTTTCAATGGATATCTACCTATTGATAAGTTAAAACGAAAAAAAGACATAAAGAGCTTAGAAAAAAAATCTTTTGACTACAATCAGTCACAACTTTTCATAGAAACCCCTTACAGAAATGATCAGTTGTTTTCTGATTTACTTAAAACCCTTGATCGGAATACTGAAGTTTGCATAGCTTGTGACCTCACACTTCCAACAGAATACATAAAAACACATTCTATAAGAGAGTGGAAAAAATTAAAAATATCCCTGCATAAAAGACCAGCGATTTTTATTATTAGCAAAGACCCTCTAACGATATAGTCTTTGACTATTGATCCATCTGTGATAAACTTTACTGTTTCGAATATGGGTTCTGTACGTTCTGGAAAAGGTGTGGTAACCCGGTTCTTTTGGGTTAGCAACAAAATATAAATAATTATGTTTTTCGGGATTCAAAACAGCTTTTATGGATGAAAAATCGGGCATAGTAATTGGTCCCGGTGGAATACCTTTATTTTTGTATGTATTGTAAGGAGAAACTATTTTTAAATCTTTTCTTAAAACTCTTCTAATTATAGTATCATAATTTTGATATTTTTCCTTTAAGGAATAAACAACAGTTGGGTCTGCATCCAAATGCATTCTTTTTTTTAGACGATTGAGGTAAACTCCAGCAATTTTTTTTCGTTCATCGACCTTTGCCGTTTCTTTTTGAACAATCGCTGCCAAAGAAATCACTTCAATCGGACTAAGGTCTAATTCTTTAGCCTTTTCTATTCGTTCTGAGTTCCAAAAACGTTTGTACTCTTTTAATATTCTATCCCTAAAACCTTCAGGGCTAATGTTCCAAAAAAAATCGTATGAATTTGGAAGATACATTGAAAGTGCAGACTTTTCATTAAAACCATTTAACTTGAGAAATTTAGCATCTCGAAAAGTATTTAATAGTGACAAGCTGTCTGGAGCAATTTGTTGTGCAACTCTTCCAGCCAAATTTTCTAGCCTTTCGTGGTTGTTAAATATGAGTCTAACGGGTGTACTTTTACCTCTTAAAACATTTACTATTTCATGGTTATTTAACCCTTTTTTCAAAACAAACTTACCTCCTTTGACTCTTAAATTATAGCCTTTTTTTTGTGCCGCAATTTTAAAGTCATCCGCTGAAATCAGTAAATCTTCCAATTCTCTTACAACATCAAGAAAACAAAAATTATTTTCAATAAACACATACGATTCTTCATTGGAAAATGTAGTATTTGGTTTAAAAAAAACTCGGTAAAAAGAATAGGTGAAATATAAACCAATACTCATTCCAACGATTACAATAAAGGTGATTATTCTTTTTCTATGCATTTATTTTTTTTTGAAGTAATATCATATCAGTGTGTTCACTTTCTTGATTTTTTTTCATTTTATTTGTTTTTTCTTTAAAGCCAGCTGCTCTAAATAAAGCTCGACTTGGTTCGTTATCTATGCTAACACAGGCATAAAGTTGGAGCAAATTTAATTGTTTAACCGCATATTTTTGAAGTAATTTTAAACCTATTTTAGCATACCCCTTTCTCCTCCACTCACCAGCAATTACAATACCTATACTCGCTGTTGAATTCTGATGATCATAATCAAATAGATCAATCAAGCCATAAATATTACTTTCGGCATCAATTAAAACAAAACGTTGCTGTTTAGCTGTAAAAATATCTTCTTTTGAATTTTCTATGTGATCTCGTAAAACTGACCTAGAATAAGACTTTTTTGTGTTAGAATACTTCCACAAATTTTCATCATTCTCTATCTTAAATAAAAAATCAATATCATTAGGTACTAAGGACCGTAGACTCAAAGTTGGATTCAAATTCAAAAAATTAAAGTTCCTGAATATACTTGCTCAGCAGGACCGGAAAGAAAAATATTTTGGTAACCCTTTTTTGTGGGTTCAAACTCAATCTCCAAGGTTCCACCTTCAACCTCAATAACAACTTGATTTACTGCTGTTTTTTTGTTGAAATGCATGGCTAAAGCAGCTGCTGTAGCACCAGTGCCGCATGAAAGTGTTTCGTCTTCAACCCCGCGTTCGTAGGTTCTTATTGCAAACTTATTTTCTGAGATTTGCTCAACAAAATTAACATTAGATCCAGCTTCATAATAAGGTTTTCCCTCACGAATTCGTTTTCCACTTTCATAAACATTGTATTGTTTCAAATCGTTTACCATTTGAACATGGTGAGGAGAGCCCGTATCCAAAAAACTGTGTGTTTTAAAATTTTTAATATTAAATACATCATGCATTTGTAAGGAGATAATACCGGACTCAATTCGTGCATAATGAAGTCCATCAGAAGCCTCAAATGTTGTATTATCAGAAATACACCCGAGGTATTTAGCAAAAGCTACAGTGCATCGAGCTCCGTTACCACACAAGGAACCTAAATTCCCATTTGCATTGAAATAAATCATTTTAAAATCGCTGACAGAAGAATTTTTCAATAAAATAAAACCATCTGATCCAATTCCAAATCTTCGATCGCAAAGTCGCTTGATCAACGAAATATTCTCCTTCGGAAAGGTATTAGAACGATCGTCTATCAAAATAAAATCATTCCCTGTTCCTTGATATTTAAAAAAATCCTGTTTCATATGATTTGCAAATTTACACAATATTTTTTGTAAAAATTGATGTTAAAAACACGTTAAACCTCTTGAGACCTTAAAAACACTTTTATAATTTTATGTCAAAATAAAATCTTATGAAAACAATCTTAAAACTCAGTTTAGTTTCTTTAATTAGTTCAGGATTTACGATAATGTTATTCATTTCGTTTTATGATACAAAGCCAATTGAATATGAATCGACCTCTTTAATCCCTGTAACCTTTTCATCGAATATTGAAAGTACTTCAATCGCTCCATCAGATTTTATAGTTGCAGCAAACAAGAGCATTGAGGCTGTAGTTCACGTTAAAAATACTTCAAAAAGTAATTCCGGAAACGATTATTTGAATTATTTCTTGGGAGTAGATAGTCGTCCACGTGTTGGTACTGGATCTGGAGTAATAGTGTCTCCAGATGGCTACATCATGACAAACAATCATGTAATTGAAAATGCCACAACTCTTGAAATCACAACTAATGACAATAAACGTTTTCAAGCTACTCTGATTGCAACTGACCCAACCACAGACATCGCTGTTTTAAAAATAGAAACTGATAAACCGCTTCCTTATCTTTATTTTGGCGACTCTGATCAAGCTAAAATTGGGGAATGGGTATTAGCTATTGGAAATCCATTTAATTTAAATTCTACGGTAACTGCAGGGATTATTAGTGCAAAATCTAGAGATTTAAATAAAGAAGATCGAACAAATCAATCTTTCATTCAAACTGATGCCGCAGTAAACATGGGAAATAGTGGTGGGGCTTTGGTTAATACAAAGGGGGAACTTATAGGAATAAATACGGCTATTAGCTCAATGAGTGGTGGATTTCAAGGATACTCCTTTGCTGTTCCAAGTAATATTGCTCGAAAAGTTTTTGAAGATCTAGTAGAATATGGAAGTGTTCAAAAAGGATTGATTGGTATTTTTGGAACACCTGTAACTCCAGACTTAGTGAATTCTGAAGGTTTAGATATATTAGAAGGAGTATTCATTATTGACATTCAAAAAGGTATGGGTGCAGAAATAGCTGGTTTAAAAGAAGAGGATATCATCACTGTAGTAGATGACATTAAAATCAAAAGTTTTTCAGATCTGACCGGTTATCTTGAAAGTAAACATCCTGGAGATAAAGTTACTGTAGAATACTACAGAAATGGCAAGGTTAATAATACCGTGATAACTTTGAATGTGATCAATCAAATAAATTTTCTCCGAATGACTTTGCAGAACATCAGTAAAGAAGAAAAAGAGAAAATGAATTTGAAATATGGTTTACGTATATTAGATTCAGGAGATTACATGTCAGAACTAAACCCAGAATCTGTACTTCTTGAGGTTAACGATAATCCCTTGTACTCTATTGACGATTTAAGACAGTATAATTTCAATAACATACGTAATATTGAATACCTAAATTCAGAGGGAGAGAAAGAACGGATTTCTTTCCGAAAATAAGCCTTTTTCTTGATGCTGTAGAAAAAAATTACTCGAAAAAAATTAAAAATTGCATCTTTGTTTTCTAAAACACAATCATGCGCATTGATATTATTACTCTTTTTCCTGAACTTCTAAAAAGTCCTTTTGAGGTTTCAATTGTTAAGCGTGCCATTGAGGGTAAAAAAGTAAACGTTTTTTTTCATAACTTAAGATATTACACAACAACAAAATACAAACAGGTTGATGATGCCCCTTTTGGAGGTGGAGCTGGCATGGTAATGATGATTGAGCCCATTGATAAATGTATATCAAAACTTAGAGAAGATCGTAAATACGATGACATCATTTACATGACTCCCGACGGGAAACAATTGAATCAAAAGATTTCAAATGAATGTTCTCTAAAAGAGAATATAATTATTCTTTGTGGTCATTACAAAGGGGTAGATCAAAGGGTAAGAGACCATTTCATCACAAGAGAAATTTCCATTGGAGATTTTGTCTTATCAGGAGGAGAACTTGCTGCGGCTGTTTTTTGTGACAGCATCATTCGACTAATCCCTGGAGTTTTAGGAGACGAATCGTCTGCACTTAGCGACAGTTACCAAGATAATCTTCTGGCTCCTCCCATTTACACTCGTCCAGCAAATTACAAAGGTTGGGAAGTTCCTCCTATTCTTACCTCTGGAAACATGCCAAAAGTTGAACAATGGAGAGAGGAACAAGCTTTTAAACGAACTAAGCGTTTGCGACCTGACCTTCTGAACGACTAATTTAACAATAACTCTCAAAAGTCGTAAATAATGAAATACATTATCTGATTTTACTGTTTTTCTTGACTTGTTGTGACAAATCCGATGCCACTGAAAAAATGTGTACCCTATAACTCCGAATTAGTACAGTTGAAATCCCCAGCTGTTCGAGATGATTTTTTCAGCATACGGATTTCAAATAGAGATACTTTTCGTTTTGAAGGATCTGGTAAAACTGATTTGTTCTACCCCATCCTAGACAACAGTTTTTCAATGAAAGAAGGAATTAATAAACACATCGATTTTGTTGAAATACTCGGAAATCAAATTCGAAAAACACCTCAAACTTTCTCTTCAGACGGTTCTGACATAATAAAAAAAATGATTTGGAAGTTATCAATTTTTGAAAAAAGGGTTTTTTAAAATTTTATTGCAAAAAAGAACAAAAAAATAAAATATTTGGTATTTTTGCACTCGCAATATAACCTCTGACGAAAATCGTGCATGTTGCTTGTCAAAAACTTTAAGTAAACATAATGGAAAAATTAATCAATTTTGTTCAGGATCAATTCATCGAAAAAAAAGAGTTCCCTGAATTTGCTGCTGGAGACACCATAACCGTTTATTACGAAATCCGAGAAGGAGAAAAAGTGAGAACCCAGTTTTACAAAGGTGTAGTTATTCAAATTAAAGGAACAGGTTTATCCAAAACCTTTACCATTAGAAAAATGTCAGGAGAAATAGGTGTTGAACGTATCTTCCCTAGTAACCTACCAGCACTTCAAAAAATAGAAGTTAACAAACATGGAAGCGTTCGAAGAGCTCGAATCTATTACTTTAGAGAACTACGTGGTAAAAAAGCACGTATTAAAGAACGTCAATACAAGTAAAATTTTAAAGGTCGCAACAGCGACCTTTTTTATGAATTAAATTTAAACATCTTTATCTAAAGAACTCCAACTCAATATAAAACCTAAAAAAAATCCTATGTCAAAAATAAAAGTTGCAAACCCAGTAGTAGAAATTGATGGTGATGAAATGACTCGTATCATCTGGAAATTCATCAAAGAAAAATTGATCTTACCCTACATTGATGTTGAGTTGCTTTATTACGATTTAGGAATTGAAAAACGTGATGAAACTGACGATCAAATAACAGTTGATGCTGCTGAGGCTATTAAAAAATACAATGTAGGTGTAAAATGTGCTACCATTACTCCTGATGAAGATCGAGTAACTGAATTTCATTTGAAAAGAATGTATCGTTCACCCAATGGAACAATCCGTAACATTGTTGGAGGTACTGTTTTTAGAGAGCCTATTATCATGAGTAATGTACCTCGTTATGTCCAAGGATGGACAAAGCCAATTTGTATTGGGCGTCATGCTTTTGGTGACCAATACAAAGCTACAGATACTGTCATTGATGGGAAAGGTAAGCTGACCATGACTTTTACTCCAGAAGACGGAGGTGAAGCCAAAACTTGGGAAGTATACAATTTTGAAGAAAATGGAGTAGCCATGAGTATGTATAATATCGACAGTTCGATCTATGGATTTGCTCGTTCTTGTATGATTCGTGCCTTAGACAAAGGATGGCCTTTGTATCTTTCTACCAAAAACACAATCATGAAAGCTTATGATGGGCGTTTTAAAGATATTTTTCAAGAAGTATTTGACAATGAATTTAAAGAGCGATTTGAAGCTGCGAGGCTTACTTACGAACATCGCTTAATTGATGACATGGTTGCTGCCGCAATGAAATGGAATGGAGGATTTGTTTGGGCATGTAAAAACTACGATGGAGACGTTCAATCGGATACAGTTGCTCAAGGTTTTGGATCTTTAGGATTGATGACCTCTACCCTTGTTACTCCTGACGGATTAACCATGGAAGCAGAAGCTGCTCACGGTACAGTAACCCGTCACTACAGACAACACCAAAAGGGTAAAGAAACTTCAACAAATCCAATCGCATCAATTTTTGCATGGACACGTGGTCTGGCCCACCGTGGAAAACTAGACAACAATCAAGAATTGATTGATTTCTGCAAAACTCTAGAAGAGGTATGTGTAGAAACTGTTGAAAGTGGAAAAATGACCAAAGATTTAGCAATTCTTATTCATGGAATTGCATTAAGAGAAACAGATTATTTAACTACCCTTGGCTTTCTTGGAGCTCTCAAAGAAAATCTTGACAAGAAACTTTCTTAATTTGTAAAAAAACTCTCTAATGAGAAGTTTTTTTATGCTTTGTTCTAAAAATATGCCTACTTTTAAGTAATGGCTTTTATAAAAATAACAGAACAAGACTCTTTACACGACAAACTGGAAGATAAGTCCGTTAAAGGATTGATAGAGGGTATTCATCAAGAAGATCAAAAGGTTTCTAAAGCTGTAAATAGTGTATTACCTCAAATAGAAAAAATAATCATCAAAACAGTGGCCCAACTTCAAAATGGCGGTCGTTTGTTTTATATTGGTGCTGGAACCAGTGGGCGTCTGGGAATTTTGGATGCCTCAGAGTGCCCCCCAACCTTTGGTAGTGATCCTGATCAAGTAATCGGAATCCTTGCTGGTGGTAAAACAGCAGTTTACAAATCTGTTGAGAATGCAGAAGACAACACCAATCAGGGTTGGATTGATTTGCAAGATTATAAAATTTCAACCCAAGACATCATTGTTGGAATAGCAGCTTCTGGAACTACACCTTATGTTATTGAAGCTCTTCGAGAAGCCCAAAATAATAATATTCCTACTGCTTGTATTTGCTGCAATGAAAACAGTCCCCTAGCTGCAGTTGCAGACTTTCCTATTGAAGTAATCGTAGGGCCAGAATTTATTACGGGATCCTCTCGTATGAAAGCTGGAACAGCACAAAAAATGATTTTAAACATGATCTCTACCGCTACAATGGTTCGCCTAGGGCATGTTCTCGGAAACAAAATGATAGACATGCAAATGACCAATGCCAAGTTAAAAAAACGAGCAATTAAAATCATACAAGAACAACTATCGGTTTCTTCAGAGATTGCTTCTACTCTTCTGAATCAGCATGAAAGTATCCGTAAAGCAATAGGTCAATTTAACTCTAAATGAACAAAAAAAAAGTGGTCAAAGGGTTTAGAAAAGTTTTTTGGGGAATTGGAATTTGTTTTGTAGCTCCAGTTATTATCATGCAAGCCTTTAAAAACCAAGGTCATCCAATGTATTGGCTAGTTCTTGTTATTGGTTTGATCCTTTTATTCCTTGCAATAGGTTTGGGTTTTATTGGGGTTTCTACTCTAGTTGGTGGGCTTTTTGGTGAAAAGAAAAAAAAATAATATTAATGATATTGGTTTTTGTTTTGAGAACTCCAACTCATTATCTTTGCAACTTATAAATTAAGATATGATTGCAATTACGCTTCCAGATGGATCTGTCCGTGAATTTGAAAACGAATTAACCGTTTTAGATGTTGCAAAAGACATTAGCGAAGGATTAGCTCGAAATGTTCTTTCGGCGCGTTTTAATGAAACCATTGTTGAAGCCAGTACACTTCTTTCAAAAAGTGGAACTTTACAACTTTTTACTTGGAATGATGATGAAGGTAAAGCAGCTTTTTGGCACTCCTCAGCCCATATTTTGGCCCAATCCATTTTGGCATTATTCCCTCAAGCAAAACTTACTATCGGCCCAGCCATTAAAAATGGATTTTATTACGATGCAGATTTTGGTGAGGCCTCATTCTCAGAAAAAGACTTGCAAAAACTTGAAGAACAGTTCTTAACTTTTAGTCGCCAAAAATTTGAGTTCAAAATGCGATCTTGCTCCAAAGCAGAAGCTTTATCTTTTTATCAAAAAGAAAATAACTCTTTTAAGATTGAGTTGATTGAAAATTTAGAAGATGGAACCATTACTTTTTGTGATCATGCAGATTTTACTGACTTGTGCCGCGGTGGTCACATACCCAACACTGGATTCATTAAAGCTGTAAAATTATTGAGTGTTGCCGGTGCATACTGGAGAGGTGATGAAACCAGACCACAACTTACCCGTATCTACGGAATATCTTTTCCCAAACAAAAAGAACTTACCGCTTATCTGGAGCTTCTCGAAGAATCAAAAAAAAGAGACCATAGAAAACTAGGGAAAGAACTCGACCTTTTCACTTTTTCTCAAAAAGTTGGTCAAGGATTGCCTTTGTGGCTTCCAAAAGGAACTGCACTTCGGGAGCGTTTAGAAAACTTTTTGAAGGCTGCCCAAAAGAAAGCAGGCTATGAACAAGTGATTTCTCCCCACATTGGTAACAAAGAACTTTACGTGACTTCTGGTCATTTTGAAAAATATGGAGCAGATAGCTTCCAACCCATAGAAACCCCAGCAGAGGGAGAAAGTTTTTTATTAAAACCTATGAATTGTCCTCATCACTGTGAAATCTATAATGCTCAACAATGGAGTTATAAAGACCTTCCTAAGCGATATGCAGAATTTGGAACAGTTTATCGGTACGAACAAAGTGGAGAGCTTCACGGGCTTACCAGAGTTCGTGGCTTTACACAAGATGACGCTCACATATTTTGTATGCCCAGTCAACTGGATGAAGAATTTAAAAGAGTCATCGACTTAGTACTCTATGTTTTCAGTTCTTTGGGCTTTGAAGATTTTACCGCACAAGTTTCGCTTCGAGATCCAAAAAACCCTGAAAAGTATATTGGTTCAGAAAAAAATTGGGATCTAGCAGAGAATGCCATCATCAATGCAGCTAATGAAAAAGATATCAATTATGTGATCGAATATGGCGAGGCCGCTTTTTATGGCCCTAAATTGGATTTTATGGTAAAGGATGCCTTGGGAAGGAAATGGCAGCTTGGAACTATTCAGGTGGATTACAACCTTCCGGAACGCTTCGAATTGACTTACAAGGGTAGTGATAATGAATTTCACAGACCCGTGATGATTCACAGAGCTCCATTCGGAAGTTTGGAACGTTTTGTAGCTATTTTATTGGAACATACAGGAGGTAATTTCCCACTTTGGTTGACTCCAGAGCAGGTAATTATCTTGTCTGTGAGTGAGAAATATGAAAAATACGCTGAAAAAGTTTCAAATGAGCTGGAAAATCACGAAATTCGCGCCCGCACGGACAATAGAAATGAGACTATTGGTAAAAAAATCCGCGAAGCACAATTGAAAAAATTCCCCTTCATGCTCATTGTAGGAGAAAAAGAAGCTGCTGAAGGAACTGTATCAGTTCGGGATCGGAAAAAAGGAGATCAAGGTTGCATTAGCATTGTTTCCTTCATTGATAACATAAGTGCCGAAATATTCAGAACTATTTCGACGTTTGAAGTTTAACTAAAAAAATAAAGTCATAGCAATACGGAGAAAAAGGAGCAATCGCCCAGGACGTGTAATCAAAGTTGATCCTCATAAAATCAACCAAAAAATCACAGCACAAGAACTTCGCCTCGTAGGAAATAATGTTGAAGTAGGTGTTTACAGTTTGAGTAAATCACTTCAATTGGCTCGTGAACTTGAATTGGATTTGGTTGAAATATCTCCCAATGCTAACCCTCCTGTTTGTAAAATCCTTGAATACAAAAAGTTCTTGTACGAGCAAAAGAAAAGAGACAAGGCACTTAAATCAAAAGCTACAAAAGTTATTATCAAAGAAATTCGTTTTGGTCCGCAAACTGATGAACACGATTATGATTTTAAAAAGAAACATGCAGAAAAATTCCTTAAAGATGGTGCAAAGCTTAAAGCTTTTGTGTTTTTCAAAGGAAGATCGATTGTATTTAAAGAACAAGGACAGATTTTACTCCTTCGTTTAGCTCAAGATTTAGAAGAACTCGGTAAAGTAGAACAACTTCCAAAGCTAGAAGGAAAACGAATGACCATGTTTATCAGTCCTAAGAAAAAATAAAAAAAGAGTACTAATTTAATACAAGAAGAATGCCTAAAATGAAAACTAAATCCAGTGCCAAAAAGCGTTTCAAGCTTACAGGAACTGGTAAAATCAAAAGAAAGCATGCGTTTAAGAGCCATATCTTAACGAAGAAGTCAAAAAAGCGAAAGCTTAAATTGACTCATTCCGGTTTGGTTCATGAAAACGATGTGAAAAGTATCAAGCTACAATTACGTTTAGAATAACGTTTAGCTTAGGTTCAAACAAATATAAACCCTGTTGTGGGCAACAAAACAAAAGTGTAGGTCAAACTACCGCCTTTAACAAAAAGAAAAAATATGCCAAGATCAGTAAACGCAGTTGCCAAAAGAGCACGTAGAAAAAAAGTCCTTAAACAAGCAAAAGGATATTTCGGTCGCCGTAAAAATGTATGGACGGTAGCCAAAAACGCAGTAGATAAAGCAATGCTTTATGCTTACCGCGATAGAAAAGCCAATAAAAGAAACTTCAGATCCCTTTGGATTAGTCGTATCAATGCTGCAGCCCGTCTTCATGGGCTATCTTATAGCCAGTTTATGGGTAAAGTAAAAGCCAATGAAATCGAATTGAACCGAAAGGTTTTGGCCGATTTGGCTATGAACCATCCCGATGCGTTCAAAACTGTAGTTGATAAAATCAAATAAATTTTCATTATTTAGTACTCAAAAAAAAATCAGCTTTTAGCTGATTTTTTTTTATCTTAATTTAAGAAAATCGAGTGTTAAAAAGCTAGGGTCAACATTAAGCTAATTAAAAAGGCATATCATCATCTACCTCACCAAAAGCTTCATTAGGGTTTGGAAGGGAAGTTGGATTAATTGGAGCTTCATTCATTTTAGACTGAAACTCAAATGGAGATTCAAAATTCTCTAGATTATCGAATTTACCGAGATGACCAATAAATTTGAGACGTATGTTGTCCAAACCTCCATTACGATGTTTAGCAACAATAAACTCAGCTTGTCCCTCTGAAGATGTTCGCTCATCATCGTCCCAGTCATCTATCCCATAATATTCAGGTCGATAAATAAATGATACAATGTCGGCATCTTGTTCAATTGCACCCGATTCACGAAGATCAGAAAGCAATGGTCTCTTGGTTCCTCCTCGAGTTTCTACAGCCCTTGAAAGTTGTGAAAGTGCAATCACTGGAATATCCAATTCTTTTGCAAGTGACTTTAGATTTCTAGAGATTGTAGAAATTTCTTGCTCTCTATTCCCTATTTTATTTGATGTTCCTGCGGTCATTAACTGCAAGTAATCTACTATGATTAATTTAATTCCATGCTGAGAAGATAAACGTCTCGCTTTTGCTCGTAAATCAAAAATGGATAAGGATGGTGTGTCATCTATAAACAACGGAGCTCGTTCTAAGTCACCAACTTTTACATTCAACTGTTCCCATTCATGACTGGCTAGTTTACCTGTTCTCAATTTTTCAGAAGAAAGACCCGTTTCTGAGGAGATCAGCCGCGTAATCAGCTGTACTGATGACATCTCAAGAGAGAAAAAAGCTACAGGGATATTTTTTGTTACCGCAATGTTTCGAGCCATGGATAACGTCAAAGCAGTTTTTCCCATACCCGGTCGAGCTGCGATGATAATCAAATCTGATGGCTGCCAACCCGATGTTAAAGCATCTAATTTTTCAAAACCGGTAGCAACTCCACTAAGTCCATCACGTTTAGCAATGTCTTCGATACGCTTCTTGGCTTGTATTACAAGGTTTTGGGCAGATTCTGAAGATTTTTTTATGTTCCCTTGTGTTACATCATAAAGTTTTGATTCAGCCTCATCTAGTAAATCAAAAACATCGATAGATTCTTTGTAAGCATTGTCGATAATTTCGTTTGAAATTTTAATTAAACTTCTTTGAATGTATTTTTGTAAAATAATTCGAGCGTGAAATTCAATGTGTGCAGATGTTGAAACCTTTTTAGATAGTTGAACCAAATAAAAGTCCCCTCCTACTTTTTCGAGTAAGCCCATTTTACGTAAACGAGCTGAAACCGTTAATAAGTCAATTGGTTCGGAGGTTTCGAAAAGTTCATGAATCGCAGAAAATACGTGTTGATTGGCTTTTTTGTAGAATGCCTCGGGCTGAAGAATATCAATAACCTCATCAACTCCTTTTTTGTCAATAAGCATTGCTCCGATCACAGCTTCTTCTAAATCAATAGCTTGCGGAGGTATTTTCCCCCTTTCAAAATTGACGAGATTTCCAGCAGCAAGTGCTGGAGCAATGATGGGCTTTCTTTTTTCCATTAATCGAATTTAATTATAATACTAGGATTCTTTACTGTAAACCAAGCTCGAGATATACCCCAAGTGTAAACAAAAGATAGTTTATAACTATTTTTTTTTGTTGATAAGCTAAAATTAGTCTTCAAAAACACCCATATCATTGAACTTTGCCCTGCGGACTTTTATCAATTCAAAAGGTTCTAACTTATCCAAAACCTTAAATGTTTTTAGAACCTCATTCTGAACAGAATCAAATACTTGATCTCGATCATAATGAGCCCCTCCAAGTGGTTCTTTTATTATTTTATCGATCAACTTAGCCTTCATCATATCGTTTGCCGTCAACTTAAGAGCATCAGCAGCCTGTTCTTTGTACTCCCAGCTCCTCCATAAGATAGAAGAACAAGATTCTGGGGAAATTACAGAATACCACGTGTTTTCAAGCATAAATACTCGATCTCCAACCCCAATACCAAGAGCTCCTCCAGATGCCCCCTCTCCTATTATTACAGTGATAATTGGAACCTTTATAGAAAGCATTTCGTAAATGTTACGAGCAATTGCTTCCCCTTGACCACGCTCTTCAGCTTCAAGTCCAGGGTATGCTCCGGGAGTATCTATCAAGGTTACAATTGGAATCCCAAATTTTTCGGCTGACTTCATCAAGCGGAGTGCTTTTCGATATCCCTCCGGATTTGCCATTCCAAAATTCCTGTATTTTCGAGTTGCTGTATTGTAACCCTTTTGAGTTCCAATAAACATGAAGGATTGGTTCCCTATTTTTCCAAGACCACCTATCATTGCTTTATCATCTTTGACATTCCGATCTCCGTGCAATTCTAAAAAAGTATCCCCACAAATTGCTTTGATGTAGTCTAAGGTAAATGGCCTTGATGGATGACGCGACAATTGCACTCGCTGCCATGCACTTAGATTACCATATATCTCTTTTTTTGTAGTTAATAATTTATTTTCTAACTGATAACAAGTATCTGTTACGTCAATCTCACTTTCATTTCCAATAATTTTACATCTATCAAGTTGTTCAATAATGTCTTTAATCGGAAGTTCAAAATCTAAATATTCCATAATATTTTATTGAGGGTAAAAATATAAATTTTTAATTATTTATTTCGCCTTTTTTAATTTACGTGCTTTATAAATTCCATTACCAATTACAGAAACCAAAATGATCAGTACTCCAAAATAAAAGTTTACACTCATAATTTCTTTTTCACCAAAAATATAGATGGAGAATAAAATTGCGTAAATAGGTTCCATGTTCAATGAAATCATAATGGTGTAGGGAGAAAGATGCTTCATCACCTCTACTGAAGCAATAAAAGCATAGGCAGTACAAACAGTAGCTAAAAGAAATATCCAGAGGGGATCATATCCTTTAAGTACAAAAAAGTCTGATGGTATTTCCAAAATAAAAATTAACCACAAACTCAAAAACAAACTTCCAAATAACAGCTGATAAAATGAAATTGAGCTTGATTTATGATGCTCAATTAATTTTCCGTTGAGCAGGGTAAATAATACGGAGAGTAATGTGGACAATAAAGCTACATAAATACCAATTGATGAATCTTGTTCTGATTTAAAAATAATACTCAATCCAATCACAACAAAAAAGCCGAAAAACACTTCGTACATTCTAATTTTTCTTTTGTAAAGAAGAGGCTCTAAAAATGAGGTCATCAAAGAAGCTGAGGATAGAACTGAAAGGGTTATGGATACCGAAGATATTTTAATTGCATAAAAAAATAAAATCCAATGTACTGATATGAGTAATCCTCCTAAAGCAAAATACACCAAAGCTTTGGTGGGAACTCTAAATAACTCCCTTTTAAAAAAAATAAAATACAATGCAATTAAACTTGAAGCTATTACTAGTCGAAACCAAACAATTTCAAAAGAATTTTTATTCATTAAGGCTCCTAAAATGGAGGTAAATCCCCAAATAAAAACCAAGAAATGGAGGTGTAGAATACTTTTAAATCTAGCGTTTAGCATAAGATAACAATACAATTGCAAGAATTCCAAAAATGCCTAGTGGTAACCAAGCCCCGATGGCAGGAGATAAATCAGTTTTGTCTACCAAAACTCCAAAGATTTTATCAAAAAAAATAAAAGTAAAACCAGCTACAATACCAAAGGCTAGATTGACTCCCATACCCCCTCTCCTTTTGAAGGAAGAAACAGCTACTGCAATAATTGTCAAAATAAATACAGAGAGCGGAATGCTGTAACGTTTATGTCGAACCAATAAATGAAGATCAATCAATGGTGATCCACTTCGCTCTTCTTCTGCAATAAACTCATTGAGTTTCCGCAAAGAAAGTGTTTCGGCCTTGTAATTTAACGGAGCAAGATCTTGTATTTCAAAATCGAATAGGGTGTCCTTAATATTATTTTTCTCATACAATTCTTTGTTTTTTAAAAAATTACGTTTACGATAATTAATTAGACGAAAAACAGAATCACTTTCTACCCAGCGAATAGTTTGAGCAAATATTTTGAATTTCAATTCTTCTCCCTCAAAATGTTCAAGAGTAAAATTATTTGCTCTTTTTCGAATTTCACTGTACCCGCTTACGTAAATAAATTCGTTATCATTGATCTGCTTGTAAAGGTTTGAAGTCTTCCTATCATTTTTTGAATGACTGATGTATTTGTAAGTAAATTCATTGAATCCTTTACTAGCTTTGGGAACAATAAACATGCCTGCCAAAAAAGCCAAAGTAGAAATACAAGCAGCTGCCACAATAAAGGGTCTCAAGTATCGATTAAAAGAAATTCCAGAACTCAATAATGCAATAATCTCAGAGTTATTTGCCAACTTAGAGGTAAACCATATGATTGCTAAAAATAAAAATATTGGGTAGAGCAGGTTTCCAAAATACCACATAAAATCAAAATAATAATCGACAATAGCATTTAAGGGAACTTCTTTTTCTTTGAATTTATCGATTTTTTCAGCTACATCAACCATGATCCCAATAGGAATAAACAAAAGCATCATTACGAAGAATGTCGCTAGATATCTTTTAATGATGTAGAGATCAATTTTTTTAAACAAAACTATAAACGTTTATCCATGTTTTTAACCATTTGTTCTTTCCAATTATGGAAGTCTCCGGCTATTATTCTTTTTCTGGCTTCACGCATTAACCATAAATAAAAGCCCAAATTATGGATTGTTGCGATTTGCTTTCCTAACATTTCGTTTACCTTAAACAAATGTCTAAGATAAGCCTTTGAATATTCTGTATCAACAAAAGTATATCCTGGTTCATCAATTGAAGAGAAATCATTTTCCCATTTTTTATTTTTAATGTTGATGGTTCCATTGGCTGTAAACAACATTCCGTTTCTAGCATTACGAGTAGGCATAACACAATCGAACATGTCTACTCCGAGGGCAACATTTTCTAATAAATTGATTGGTGTTCCAACCCCCATTAAGTAACGGGGCTTATCCTTTGGTAAAATATCACAAACTACCTCGGTCATTGAGTACATTTCCTCGGCAGGTTCTCCGACAGAAAGACCTCCAATAGCATTCCCTTCTGCTCCTTTACTGGCGATATATTCTGCTGATTGTTTTCTCAAATCTTTGTAGATACTCCCTTGAACGATTGGAAAAAACGTTTGTGAATAATCATATAAAAAAGGACTTTTTTCGTTTTGAATTAAACAACGCTCAAGCCATCGATGGGTCATATGCATTGAAGTCTTTGCATAACGATAATCACAAGGATAAGGTGTACATTCATCAAAAGCCATGATAATATCTGCTCCTATTTTACGCTGAATATCTATTACGTTCTCTGGAGTAAAAAAATGTAGTGATCCATCTACATGGGATTTAAACTTGACTCCTTCTTCTTTGATTTTTCTGTTTGCTGAAAGTGAATACACTTGATATCCCCCAGAATCTGTCAAAATTGGGCGTTTCCAATTCATAAACTTATGAAGGCCTCCAGCTTGTTCAATAATCTCAGTCTTAGGACGCAGATATAAATGATAGGTGTTTCCTAGGATAATATCAGGGTTTACATCTTGTTCCAGTTCCCTTTGATGAACACCTTTTACCGAAGCCGCAGTCCCAACAGGCATAAAAATAGGAGTCTCAACAACACCATGATCGGTTGTAATTGATCCAGCTCTTGCTTTACTTTGAGAATCACTTACGATACGTTCAAAAATCATAACTAAAAATATTGCCAAATATAGCGAACTTGAACCTACTGTTTATGGCTTTTATAAAAATGTTAAAGAAGACGTTAATAAGTATTTCTTTTAAGTTTGTCTAAGCATAACAAAGCTGTATTTTTGTATTACATATTTTTCTAATTCATGCAAACACAAACAACATTAGAACAAATCGTTTCTCAGGTAAGAAGAGATATTCTTAGAATGGTTCACAAGGTAAATTCGGGGCATCCTGGAGGATCTTTAGGCTGTACAGAATTTTTAGTTAGTCTTTACAATGAAATTATGGAGTTGAAAGAAGGATTCGATATGGATGGTAAAAACGAAGATGTGTTTTTTCTTTCTAACGGACATATTTCGCCAGTCTTTTACAGTGTTTTGGCACATCGAGGATATTTTCCGGTTGAAGAACTCAATAATTTTCGACTGATCAATTCGAGATTGCAAGGACATCCAACAACTCACGATGGTTTACCTGGTATCCGAATAGCTTCTGGATCTCTAGGTCAAGGATTATCAGTTGCAATAGGCGCTGCACAAACTAAAAAACTTAACAAAGACCAATGTTTAGTTTACACCTTACTTGGTGATGGCGAGCTTCAAGAAGGTCAAAATTGGGAAGCAATCATGTATGCTGCAGGCAAAAAAGTAGATAACATTATTGCTACAATAGATTTGAACGAAAAACAAATTGACGGTCCTACAGATGAGGTCATGCCCATGGGAGATTTATCTATAAAATTCCTAGCTTTTGGGTGGGAAGTCCTAACCGTAGAAAATGGAAATAATCTTACAGAAATTATCGCTACACTCAAAAAAGCTAAATCAATGACTGGAAAAGGTAAGCCAATTTGCGTTTTATTGAAAACCGAGATGGGTAATGGAGTTGACTTTATGATGAATACCCACGCTTGGCACGGTAAAGCACCAAACGACGAACAACTAGAAAGTTCTTTAGCTCAAAATCCAGAAACATTAGGAGATTATTAAAACTTCTGCATTGCATAAATACCAAAGAAATTATTATGACAGAATATATCAATCAAGGTTCTAAAGACACACGCTCAGGATTTGGTGATGGACTTACAGAACTCGGAAGAACAAACCCTAATGTAGTTGCACTTTGTGCAGATCTGATTGGATCCCTTAAAATGAATAAATTCATAAAAGAGAATCCCGAACGCTTTTTTCAAGTTGGAATTGCTGAAGCAAACATGATTGGAATTGCGGCAGGTTTAACTATTGGTGGAAAAATTCCATTTACAGGGACTTTTGCGAATTTTTCAACAGGAAGAGTTTACGATCAAATTCGCCAGTCGATTGCCTATTCAGATAAAAATGTGAAAATATGTGCTTCTCATGCAGGGATAACATTGGGAGAGGATGGAGCAACTCATCAAATTTTAGAAGATATCGGTTTGATGAAAATGCTTCCTGGAATGACCGTTATCAACACATGTGATTACAACCAAACAAAAGCTGCAACAATAGCTATTGCTGAGTTCGATGGTCCAGTTTATTTAAGGTTTGGTAGACCTTCTGTTGCAAACTTTACTGCTTTAGATCAAAAATTTGAGGTTGGAAAAGGAATCCTTTTACAAGAAGGAAAAGACGTTACTATTGTCGCAACTGGACATTTGGTATGGGAAGCACTAGAAGCTGCAAAAATACTTCATGAACAAGGGATTAGTGCTGAAGTAATAAACATCCATACCATAAAACCTCTTGATGAGGATATAATTCTAAAATCAGTTGCAAAAACCGAATCTATTGTTACTGCAGAAGAACACAACTATCTCGGAGGGTTGGGAGAAAGTATTGCCGGTGTTCTGGCTCTAAACCACCCCATACCACAAGAATTTGTAGCTACCAAAGATACTTTCGGTGAATCTGGAACTCCTGCTCAATTGATGGACAAATATGGATTGAACAAAGATGCAGTTGTGTCTGCTGTAAAAAAAGTAATTAAACGCAAATAAAAAATGTCCTCCAAATCCAATAAAATCCTAACCTTAATTATTTTTCTCATTACTGCTTTTTCTCTTAAAGCACAGCTTGGATTTGGTATTAAAGCGGGTCTAAACTACGATTCGTTGGCTAACCTGAAAGATCAAAGTATTCCCACTACAATACATTCAAAAGGATCAAAAACTGGGTATCATGTTGGATTTTATGGGAATTTAAACCTAGTGCTTTTTTACATTAGACCTGAAATTCAGTTTACTAAAATTAATACCAGTGTTGAAAACTTAAATATTGGATTAAGTAAAATAGAGGTTCCTATTCTTTTGGGATACAAAATATTAGGCCCTTTAAGTGTTTTTGTCGGTCCTAGTTTTCAGTATATATTAGATGAAAAAGTTAAAGGATTTACCTTAACTGAAATAAAAGATAATTTCACTATCGGCGCTCAAATAGGAACCCGTCTTTCTCTTGGTATATTTGGACTGGGTATTCGATATGAGCGTGGTTTTACGGATAATGATCTCAAGATAATTGGTGTTGATGGAATAAATACTAACGGTCGAATCAATACTCGCCCCAATCAGGTTATTCTAAGTGCTTCCTTTAAATTAAAGTCAAAGACTTAAGACGAAAACTAATTTTTTTGCTCAAGGTTTGTCGGCTTGATTTGTTCAAAAACACCTTTGGTTTTATTTTTTTGAACCTCATCCCAATTAAAAAGCATACCATTCATTGCAATGTAAACACCTGGATCAATTACTCTCACATAAGCCATTGCAGAACCTAAATTAAAAAAACCGTCGGAGGAGCTTCCAAAAGTATAGGGAATCATTGCCCCCGTAAAGATGACGGTTTTATCTTTTATTCCAATTGCCTCTTCTGCTATTTTTTTAGCTGTATCCAACATACAATCGGTACCGTGCGTAACAATAATCTTATTCTTTTTGGAGGTTTCACAGGCTTTAATTATAGTTTCAAAATGAGTTGTAGTCATTTCTAAACTATCCAAAAGCATAAGAGTTTTTACATCAACGTCTAACCTGCATTTACTTCGGATTAACATTTGAGGTAAATGAGTTTTTTGAAAATTTAAAGTACCCTTAATATGATCGTATGTTTTGTCAAAGGTTCCTCCCGTAACAAAAACTTGTATACTTTGTTCAAATCCCATCATTCCTTTAAAAGATTAAAAAGTATTTTGATGCGTATTAACTATCCGAATCCAAGTAATCTGGAATACCGTCACCATCGGTGTCGTCAGTAATACCATCATTGTCTTTGTCAAATTCGTTGAAAGTAAGTATTCCATCACCATCATCATCAATATCATTGAGGTTCAAAATATCATCTGAGTCTGTGTCATCATTCAATGGATTTCCATCTCCGTCAGGGTCTTCATTTTTAGATAAAATACCGTCATTATCGTGATCAGACTCATTTATAGTGTACACAGAAACAGAAAAAGCCAAGGGCGAATATTGAGGTATTGAAGCCTGTCCAGCAGAATAGTACCCTAAGCCAGATGGAATGAATATGATTCCTTGTCCAAAATCTTGAAACCTTACTATCCCATCTTGACTTGTTGTGTAAGTTCCAGGTGCAAAATGTTGTAAGCCGTGTCTGAAGCCACTAATTACAGCAACATTATCAAACCAAACTGGATTCACTCTTTCGTCAAATTTGAATCCTGAAAGTAATTCGCCTTTGTATGCAACAAATGTAGAATCAACAATAGAAGGTTTTCTTTCTAATCTTGATCCCTGTTGAGCAATAACGTAATACAAGTTATGGTTGATGATTGTATTATTTGCGTCCGTTACCGAAACAGATATTTGTTGTACTTGGTCTATTAGAGGTATTTTGTTTGCGTTGTCCCCAGAAATTGTATCAATTTCGATCGATACGATTTCATTTTCAGAACGAGGGAAATTTTCGTAATTGTAAAAATGTGTGGACAAATAATCTACTAGTAAAGCATCGTCTATTAAATATTGTTCAGCAAAGTCATTTAATTCTTCGGTTAAACCAATATTATCAGAATCACATGAACCGAAAAAAAGAATCAGTAGAATTAAAATAAAATAAGGTTTTGAAAAACTAAACATAAGGGTAATTTTGCTGAGCAATATACAATTTTACTTTATTTATTTACCAAAATTAACGTAGTTTTAGAGAATGAGAATCGATCAATATTTATGGGCAGTTCGTTATTTCAAATCAAGAAGTATAGCTACTAAAGCTTGTAAAAAAGGTCATGTACGTATTAACGATCAAGTTGCAAAACCCTCACGAGAGATTTTTCCAATGGATAAAATTATTATTCGAAAAGAGCAAATAAATCATAGCCTTAACGTATTAGACATTCCCAAAAGTCGAGTTGGTTTCAAGTTGGTGGATATTTATCGATTAAATACAACTCCCAAAGATGCTTTTAAACAGAATGAACTCCAAAATTTAGCCAAAGACTACCGCCGAGAAAAAGGAGAAGGAAGACCCACAAAAAAAGACCGGAGAGAATTGGATGATTACGCAGAAAGTACTGAAAATCAACAAGATTAGCTAATCAGCAAAACTAATTTCTTTTGAATGGCACAAAAAAGCAAAAGCAAAAGCATTTTGAGTATACAAAACTTCATAACTTTGTGACTATACAAATCAATTTGTATCTCAAACATCATTTAAAATGAAAAAAGATGCTACTCTGATAATAGATGGTCAGACAATAAAACACAGCACTCGAAGGATTGCATACCAGATTTACGAATCAAATTTTGACAATAAAATCATCTACGTTGTTGGAATAGCTAAAAGTGGAGTACTATTTGCTCAAAGTATCATTTCTTTTTTAAGACAAATCTCTGATCTTGAAATTCATTTTATCCAGTTGGAAATCAATAAAAAAAATCCTCATTTACCGATAAAAACTTCAAATGACGTAAATGTTCTCAAAAATCAATCTGTAGTTTTGATTGATGATGTACTCAACACGGGGAGCACGCTGATTTATGCAACAAAGTATTTACTTGAAGTTCCATTAAAACAATTAAAAACTGCCGTTTTAGTTAACAGAAATCACAAAAATTATCCGATCAAAGCCGATTACAAAGGGATCTCTCTTTCAACATCAATAAACGAACACATTCAAGTAAACTTGGATTTGGAATCAAACGGGGTTTATCTGAGTTAGCTCCTCTATTTTTAAAGATATTGCTTCGGGGGTTAGCTTATCAACATTGATGATGTGAGAAGCTTTTGAGTAAAAAGGTAGGCGCTCAAACAAATGTTTACCAATAAACTCGTGTAAATCTTCTTCATTTTCTAGATGACTTATTAGGGGTCTTTGATGTTTTTCTGTACCTAAGCGTGATGCTAATGTCTTTATGCTTACTTTTAAATAAAAACTAACCACTTTAGAATTTACAATAAAGTCCATTGTATCGAAATAACATGGTGTTCCCCCTCCTAGAGCTAAAATAATAGGTTCTTTTTGAGATAAAAGTTGCTCTAAATACTGACGTTCTTTCTTCCTGAAATACACTTCGCCTTTGTTACTAAATATGTTTTTAATGGATGATTTTTCTTGGATTTCAATGTAAGAATCAAGGTCAATATATGATATATCAATAGATTGCGAAAGAGCTTTCCCTACTCTAGACTTTCCGCTACCCATGTACCCCATAAGCACAATTGTTTTCTTCAAAACATCATTTTAGAATTGAGATACAAATTTAGCCATTTAGAATATGAATTATTAATATTTGCACGTATATTTGCAGCCTTAAAATACCAAAACGATCTGGTAGCTCAGTTGGTAGAGCATCTCCCTTTTAAGGAGAGGGTCCTGGGTTCGAGCCCCAGCCAGATCACAATTATTTTAAGACCTGGTAGCTCAGTTGGTAGAGCATCTCCCTTTTAAGGAGAGGGTCCTGGGTTCG
>MDSY01152583.1_pt1 | contig 32081 bp, 52 predicted proteins | sample 811131 | NCBI WGS metagenome assembly MDSY01 (sample SAMN05326643, study PRJNA326480) | marine metagenome | isolation source: seawater | place: Atlantic Ocean: South West | collected 2010 | reverse complement strand
TAAATTAGTAATTGTATCAGCAGCGTTTTTCACAGTTCCTCTTCCGCTTAATAATCTTGATTCTCTAAGAATATTAAATGTAGGTTTTTCTGCTTGAACTACTGGTTGTTGAAAATATGCGGTTCCATCAGCACCGCTTGAATCTAAAGCAACCCCGAAGTTTGTTTCTGCTTTTAAGCCATATTTAACACCACTTACAGGGAGCACACGAGTATCTGCCATTATTTACTCTCCTTTTTTTTCTTTTTTGATTTAATTGGCTCAACAAACCCCATATTTAGCAGTTCGCTGGCTACTTCTTCGGTTAATTCTACGGCCTCACCATCCCGAAGTTTATTTAGTGAAACCTTATCACATTTTACCCCATTAGGGTTGATTCTGTGAAAACTATTTTTATTGATCTTTATTTTCATTTAGAAAACCTCTATGTTTTGACAATTAAAAATTGCGTTTGCTTTAAGCATTGATGCGTCTTCTTCATCTCTTTCATATTCAATTGAATCGATTTTTCCGTCAAAATATTCTCCGCCACTATTAGATGTTGGATTATTATTTATGAGCCTTTTTAATCTTTCCATGATTGAGCTGATTTGCTTAATACTATCTTTATTATAATTACCAGCCACTTTTAATTCATAAGAAATATTTATATTGTACTCTCTTTGCATTCCATATGAAAGCTGGCTAACAAATTCATCAGATTGAATTGATAAAAGAAAAGAATTAGAACCTCTATGTTTATCATAATAAAGTGGTACTTTAAACTCATTATTTAAAAGCAATGCTAAAGGTTCTAAAATTTTGTTAAATAATATATTTGAAAAATCTGTAGGCATTATTTTCTAGTCATTTGTACTCTTTTAATAGGCGTGAACATTTGGTCAGTTACCCCGCTTACCTCTAACTCAAATTCATCATTTAAAGTATATAGCCCTGGCGAAAATCTGCAATACATGGAATGGCCAACCAACTGCCAATAACAATCTATTATTTCATCTATTGCCATCGCTTGAAGTTTTAAGCCATTTTCATTTCCTATAAATGAGCTAAATTTTACTGTTTCATTTGCAACGCCTTCGCTTATTGTTCCCCCAGCAGTAATAATAATCTTGATTACATCCCATGAATAAGATGGCGTTCCTTTTACATCTACAATTCCTCCTGTAGAATTAGCGTTTTGAGAAACAATTCTGAGAATCCCTCTTTTTTTATATTCGCTTTCACTTGAATACAAATGTACTTGCCCAGTTCTTAGCATATCTAAAAAGCCAGTTCCCTGTTCATTGATTGCCTGATTTCTTATTAAATCTGCTTTTTCAGAATCATAAGGCCTGACAAGAGATTCAACGGCCATGATTGCACAGCTCCTTACAATTATTTCAGGGTAATTACGCTCGGTGCTGTCTTGAGTTCCGACTCCTTTATTTGGGTAGATTGGAAACGGTAAGTATCCTCGAATAAAATCACTAGCCCTTTTTACAGCATCTGTTTTTAATGTGGCCCAATCAGATGAAGATTCAACAAGACTTGAATTAAGAGTTGATGCACTTCCACCGCTTTGATATAATTCCAAAAGGTCGCTTGCAGCTGTATATCTATATTCATTGTTTGAACTAGGTTGACTTGTTGTTGAGGTCATTTCCTGACCATCTAAATAAAGCTGGCCACTTACATCACCGCTATTATATAGATAAAATAAATGACTTACCCCTGAGGCCACAAAGTTACTCGGCAATACTCTCTTTCCATCATATTGAGCTAGATAAGGTTCAATAAAAAGTAAATCTGTAGTGGTATTGCAATAAACTTGTTCAAATGTGCTCATTTTTTATACTTCTTCCTTTTAAATTTTAGATATTCCGCTCCTTCATAAGGATTAAAAAAAGTGGTGATTAATCTATTATCATTATCATCATATTGTGGGTCGATAACAGTAATCGGTGCATTAAAAATATTTTTATCATCTAATCCTAATTTATTTGCATATTCATCCATATTTTTAAATGATGCAACTTGAATCGCATGACTTATTAATCCTGATGCTGGGTCTTTTAAAACTTGATATCCTGAAACATGAGTATGGCCAGCAGTTAAAATATGGTCTCGCCAGCCCATTTGAATTGCTTTGCTGATTCCATGAGCTGTATTCCACATCGAGTTCCCACGAAATTGATGCCTAGCTGATATTCTAACAGTTTTTCCATTTGGAAATCTGAGATTCATTCTTGCTCCATGTTGCTTATATAAAGTTTTTTTATCACGCATAATAAAATCAAGCGGGTCACCGTCTCCGCTCCATACATCGTGATTTCCAGCAATTAAATATAACCATTCAACACTATTTAAGAAATGCTCTGATATTAGCCACGCTTCTTTTGCAGTTGTTGATTGCTGACCATGCAAATATGTAAGCCTTCCAACCCAATTATTTTGAACATCTCCGAGATTTCCAGCAAAAAGACCATCGGTTTCCCTGATTAGATCACAAAGAGAATATATTTCTGCAAGGTCTGTGCCATCATCATCTACATGAGGGTCGCCAAAATGACATATTCCTATAGGCCCGTTTTTATGAATATTTATATTTATTAATAGTCTATTTTTATAAGCATTATATTTTTGCTGATATCTTTTTTTTCTATATGAAATAATATCATCAATATTCATTTCATCAATTGGAAGTTCTCCGATAGAAAATTCGTTTTTTTCTAATATAATCGGATTAAGAGTTTTAAATCCGCAACTTTTACATTGCCATCTTTGCCTTTTTCGATTGTTCTTCCAATATTGAAAACCGTCTTTTTTTAAATCATCGGATTTACAGCTAGGGCAGCCTACAAGATTTCCCTCTAAGTCTTTTGCTGGCTTTTTTGTCATGCCATTAGGCTGTTTAGACAATTAAGAATCCTTTACAATTTCAAAATGACATAGGTCGTCAAATCCATTATCTGCGGTAGTTCTTACTTCTCTTCCCATCATTACATCTATATCAAGGCTTGGAGATGACCAATCACCGCCCCAGCGAATATTAACGCCCATCATTGCAGAAACTCCTAAAACAAACCCGCCAAGCATATGCCAGTCATCTCGATTTGACCAATCTATTTTGCGAGTTCGAAAATCATATGGTGCTATATCTACGGCCAACCCTTGACAATGTTTCCCAAACTTAGTCTTTGATTTACCTTGTTTTACAAGTTTATTCTGTCTTTCTTGACTTCTTAATCCCTCTATCACAGTTATATCATAGTATTTTACTACTTTTTGTAAAACTGCCACCAATCGAGGGTCAACGCCTTCTAGTCTCTTCATGCTTCTTCGACCAAGTTTGGGCATAATTATTTACCTTTAAATAATCCTTCAATTAAATCAGATAGTAGATCAACACAGCGTTCAAAGAACTCCTGTTCTTTACTTTCACTTACAAACGGTATATCTATCTTTTTATTAATCTTGCTTGCAAGCTCTTCCTGAAACTCATCAGATTGCACCCATTCTACAGCTTTTTGCTTAAATTGGTCTGCTTGAGATTCAGCTACTGCTAACATTATTTTTTTAAAATCCATTATTTTTTCTCCTTTAATGTCTCTTTTATTTCAGATATATCATTCATTATAATATCCAATTTATATTCAATAATTTTTCTATCAGCTTGACTTTCTCTTTTATCTGTTTTTAAATCAAGTTCTTTTTTTATTGCATTAATATCATATTGCATAAATCCAAATGCCAATATGACAGAACAAATAAGAGTAATAACTGTAATAATATTTTCAATTGATATATTTGTATTAAGCTTCATTAATTCTTGCCGTTTATTCTGCTAAGGCTTCCTTTTATTTCCGATACCTGATTGTCCAAATCATTAATTTCCTTCGTAAGCGAATCAAATTTTCTGTCAAGTTTGTCGTCACTCTGATTCCACCTCCCAATAAGCTTAATAACCATACTTTCCATGTTCTCAAGCGTTTCACTTTGACCTTTATTTTCTATCTTTAGATTTTGCAAAGCTTCTTCCTGGGCCGACCCTCTTTTGTTCATAGAGTAAACCATATAAACTAACAAAGCCCCGACGACACCTATCATACCCGCTTCGCTGTAAATCGCCATAAAATCCATTATTTTTTTTCATTTCTTTTTTTCTTGCAAGCCTGGCAAATTGCACCATAAGCAATTAAGATTGATTTTTTGCAATCAATGCATTTATAAGCATCTTTCATTTTCCAGCTCTACGCAACTCTCTATTAATAAAATAATTATGTTCAATGTCATCTAATTCTATATTTAAATCTTCTTCCCACCAATTATAATGATTTATTTTCTTCTTTTTTTCTTTCCCCATGATAAGGGATTTAGTGATAAATTTAATTCTTTTTGATACCATTCTAATTTTTCTTGCATTTCAGTTATTTTTACTTCTTCTTCTTTTATGTGCTTTTCTACAAGTTCTTCAATGTCGGAATTAGCAAGTTCCATTCTTCGTTCAAGTTCTGCAATTCTATTTGTAATTTCCAAGTATCCATAAATAACCGCAAAGATTGCAATAAGCAGCTGGCCAAGCCACTTGATATTAATATGAACGGAAAAGTTATCATCAATAATTCCCGTTTTAACGCTTCTTGCCGTCTGCGGTTTGTAGTCTTTTTCATCAGGATTCAAATCTCATAACCCATTATTGACCAGCTTCCATCGCAGGCTGTCAAAATAAATGTTAAAAAAAATAATGATACAATTATTATGATTTTCATTAAATCTGTGTAGTCTTTTTTCATTATAATTCTGTTGCTATTCCATTAATTAGGGTATGTTTTCCAACTTGTATTTTTTTTATTTTATCTTCAGAATTATTTAAAAAGGATGATTGAGCAGTAATCCAAGAATTAGTTCTTTTGATAACTGCTCCATCACTTATTACAATATAAGACTTATTCTGTGCATCAAAAGAGATAGTTTCATCACTAAATTTATATGTTACATTTTCTTTTGTTCTTGGTTTAAAAATGTAAACTTTGTTTCCTTTTGCACATTTTCGAACAAGCATTATTCTTCTTTAGACTCCTTTAAAGATTCTTTTAAACGATTTATAAAAGCTTCTTTCCCAACATTAAGTTGATCTAAATTAAAAGCAGTTCCTGAAATTTTATTTTCTAAATCTGCTATATGATTTACCATTGCTTTCTGCTCATCTGTCAAGTCATCCAACAAATATTCTTTGTCGAATAGGTTCAACTTTTGAGGCTCTTTTTTTTCTTTTTTAGCCACTATTGACTCCTATTTGGTTATTGATTAAAGTGCTTTTAAATCTTTTTCTAGTTCTTCCCAATCAGCTTGCTCAGCTTTTGCTTCAGATGCTCTATCTTTGCATTGCTGTATTTGTCTAGCTACATCTTCTAAACTCCAAGATGAAACTGCATCGTCTAGTGCTTTACCACTATTGGAATCCCATTGCTTTCGCACTAATTGTAATTCATCATGTGATTGCTCTGCTTGTGCTTCTCTAACAACATTTCCGTCATCATCTTTGACCTCAGAAATTGCTGGAGAATCAACAATCTTAGCTTTCTTTACAGACCAACTTTTAGCAGATTTCATTGCTTTATAGTTTTTCATTATTTATCCTTAAGTTGTTTTTTAAGATTATTTACTTGCGTACTTAATTCCTGTACCGCATTTACTAATGCCCAAATCATTGGTTCTTGATTAGCGGATAACCATTCGCCATCATCTTTAATCATTTCGGGCAAAACTTTTTGTGCTTCTTGAGCGATAATTCCTTGTCGTTTTTTATCAGAATTATATTTATATGGATTGTCTTTTTTAAAGTTATATGATACAATTCTTAAATTGTTTATTGCATCTAAACCTACATTCCAATCCTCAACATTTTCTTTTAATCTGCCATCAGATGTTGTACTCCATGCAGAACCATTATCGCCCATAAAAACATCTGCACAACTTGAGTTACCAATAATTGCACTATTATTTTGGACTCCAGTAGCACCTTTACCAATAACAATTTGATTTTGAGCATCAGCAGTAGATACATCTGAAGAACTACCAATTAATATATTTTCATCGCCAGTAGTAAGAGTTTCTCCAGCCCTATATCCCGCAAGGTTATTGTGTTCGCCATTAGTTATATTTCTGCCTACTTGAGAACCAATAGCAGTATTATATGAATTTGCACCTTTGTTTTGACTTTTTAATGCTTGATAACCAATAGCTACGACTTGACCAGCAAAAGATTCATTTGTTAAAGATTGATAACCTATAGATACAACTTCTCCACCGCCAACATTAGCATCTAGTGAAAAAGCCCCAATACTAGTTGCTCCAATCGCAGTAGTCATTAATTTTCCAGCCTCATATCCTAAATATGTATTATTAGTGCCTGTTGTTGTATCATAACCTGCATGATATCCTAGTGCAGTGTTCCCAGTATTCTCATCATTACTATCACTATTTTGACTAAATAAAGCTTGATATCCTATGGCGGTTGTACCTCTACCAACATCTTCTGTATTTAATGCTTGAACACCAACAGCCGTATTATTGTCTCCAGTTGTCATACTAGCCATAACATTCGAACCAACTGCCGTATTACCATTTCCAGTTGTAAGAGCAACACCTGCATTAGAACCTAAAAGAGTAGAATCAAATGAAGTTGTAACCGCATACCCAGCTTTATATCCAAGAGCGGTATTATTTGCAGTTCCATTTCTATCATGACTTCTTAACGCTTGATAACCTATTGCAGTATTAAAATCTGAATCAGCATTTGTCTGTAATGCTTCATATCCAATAGCAGTATTATTTGTGCCTGTGGTCAAAGCAGTAAGAGCATTATAACCTATTGCAACTTCACCTTCAAAATTATTAGAACCAGTAGAATTAAGAGCGTTTTTACCTATGGCAACAACTCTTTTTAAATCTCCACTTCCACCAGTTCCAGCATATCCACCAATAATTACATTTTCTATTGAATTTGAACCAGTTATGCTATACCCCGAGGAAGCTCCAATAATGACATTTGTATTTTGAGTTGTAAGAGAAAAAGCAGAATCTGCACCTAATGCAACATTTGTACCACCAGTTGTAACATTTTTTAAAGTTTGATAACCTAATGCTGTGTTATTACTGCCTGATGTAATTACTTTTAAAGTATCTACTCCAACTCCGACATTATTAGTTGCAGTAAAATTATATGAACTTCCTGAACCTTGAGAGCCACCCATTGATGATTTACCAATACCAACATTATTATTAGCGGTATTATTATTTGTAGTGCTATAATCTCCGTTTGCACCAGCACCAGCACCCATAAAAGTATTATTATCAGCTTGATCTGACCCTAAAGAATATCCAGCAACATATCCTACTAATGTGTTATGAGTTGAGTCTAATAATTTTAGACCAGCTTGATATCCAACTACTGTTGTGTAATCTATTGTTGTTGCAGTTTGACCAGCTTGGTAACCGATTGCTGTTGTTCTGTTACCTGAAGTAAGTGCATTAAGAGATTGATGACCTATAGCAACTATACCAGTAATACCATCCAAAGAGGCTTCCATAGCATAATTACCAATACCAATATTCTTATTAGAGGCAGTATTTGCCCAAGTTCCACCACCAGCACTATTTCCTATAAAAATATTATGTTCCGAACCTGCAGAAGTAGAACCAGCATTAGTATCATCCATTGCAAAATTACCGATAGCAGTGTTATAACTACCAGTTCCATGAACATTCATAGAGGCTCTACCAATAGCAATATTACCCTGTCCAGTTGTTTGTTCTTGTAAAGCACCAGTACCTATAGCAACCATATTATCTGCTGTGGTTATCCCACTTAAAGCTGAATAGCCAAGTGCAGTATTATATAAAGCTCCATCTAAAGCTGAATCCAAAACAAAACTACCAATACCAACATTTCCTGCTATATTTGTATTTGTCCAAGTTCCACTGCCTGTGCCATATCCTATGAATACATTATCTGAAGAAGCTAGAGAGGTAGAACCAGCATCTGTATTATTCATACTAGCATACCCAATAGCAATGTTTCTATCTCCAGTTGTATGAGTTTGTAATGCTAATGAACCAAGAGCAACATTATAATTACCACCACTAGCTATTGAACTACCTGCTAATTTTCCAAAAAGTGTATTATCTGTACCACTATCATTATTAGATAGACTAATGCGAGAATTGTCATCAAGTTTCATTCTTGCATTACCTTCAAAAAAGATTCCTAAAGTTGAATTATTAGTACTATTGTAAATTGAGGCTATATGTATGTCAGCATCATAATTTCTAAGGTGAATTGCAGACATTGTATCAGCAGTAGAACTAGTATTTTCAATTCTTAATCCGTTACCACCCCAAGCTCCGTTAGAACCGCCACTAAATGATGTATTTGTATTTGCAAATCTAATATCAGTTTGATAGTAAGGAGAATCTGTTCCAATACCAATTTTGTTATTACTATCTAATATTGTTAATGCAGATGAGCTTAATCCATTATTAAAAAAGTCAATTTTATCTGCTCCTGGTTGATACCTTAAAAACCACTTTGTACCAGTATTATCATCAAATTGAACTGTGCTATTATTTATTCCTTTTAGATGTAATGAAGCACCTGTAGATGAACCACCAGTAATTAATGCAGTTGGAAAACTAGTTCCTTCAATGTGCAATAATTGGCTAGGCGATTCCGTACCTATACCAACCGCAGTTCCATCTCTTAAAAAAGTCATTACTGGTATATCATTGCTTACTGTTGTACCAGTAGCATTATGCGTTCCAATAATAAATTTATTATTTGTACCATCGTATTTTAAATAACCACCTTGAAAACCATTTTCAGCTAATCTTATAAATGTACTATTATTTACATCTGCTGATTGTAATAAAATAGTTCCATCATTAGCAGAAATAGTGAGCTTTTCACTAGGCGAGGATGTACCGATACCCACCTCTCCAGTAGAAGTAATATTAAATCTATATGCATTATTAAATATGCCAAAAGAACCGCCACCTATACCAGCACCATTAGCACCCGAAACTAATTTCCATTCTCCACCACCAGTACCATCTGCATCAAGACTTAATTGAGTACCGATTGAATTACTTGAAGTTATTTTTGCAGTAACTTCAGCAGAATCACTAACATGAAGCGTATTACTAGGCGATGTGATATTTATACCAACTCGGTCATTTCCATTATCAACAAATAAAACTACATTTCCACTACTATCTTGAACACTAAAATCAGAAGATGCGTTTCCAGCTTTAAAATGAATGCCTCTATTAGCAGTTGAATTAAAATAAATACCTCTTTTTTCTACTGCACTAGATTCATCAAAAGAAGTATTAAATCCCGAACTTCCATTAGTTAATTGAAATGTTCCTTCAATTATCTCATCAAATGCAAAACTACCAGCACCTTCAACTTTAAAATCTCCAGTAACTACTAAATCGCCATCAACTGTTCCACCACTAGCTAGACCAGTGGCTATTGAATCAACCATGCCTTTTAACATTCTACTATCCTAACAGCTCCAGTAGTTGTTGATGTTGAGTTATAATTAAAATAGATTGTATTTCCTAAAGAGCGGGGAACTGTAATAAAAGTAAGAGTATTTTTTGGAATCAATAGATCATTAGAAGCATTTACATTTGTTTCGCTTGATGCAAAATTAAAATATATTTCAACAGCACTATAAACCCCAATATTTCCTGTGCTTGAACTAATTGATTTGTGAGTGGTGTTATTAACATCAGCACTTGAGCCAGCAGTTCCAGCAGATGATACTGACCATCCACCTCCAACTGTGGTATTTAATGCTTCTTGAACTGAATAGGTATGTAAATCTGCCATTTTCTCTGCCTCTCTAAGCTATGACTAGCGTGAATGAGTTATATTATTGATAAAAGATACTAATGAATAAAAAACTTTTGAAAGTTTTACTTTTTCTTTTTTATTCTTCTTTTAATTTTCTTTTTATATGGGCTTTCATCAGATTCAGAATTAATTCTTTCAAAGCCCTGGAATTTTAAAGATTCTATTTTTTCAGGATGCTTTTTGATTTCAGACTCTTCCAATCTTTCTACCATTCCGTTTTTAAAATTTTTCCAATATTGCATTTGTTTTATTCCTTTTTAAATTGCGGGGAAGAGCGAATCATTCCCCGCTTTTTAAACTAATCTAGACCCACGGTGCGTTTGCTTGCATGGCGGTCTTACAGATTAATCAACATTTCTGATTTTGATTCCACGCTTGTTATCGGTATCATCAATTCTCTTTACACCGTAAAGCAAATCAGCAACCACTTTTGTACCAAGTGCATCAACGCTGTATTCAGATTGAACTCTGACTTCCTGTTGAACTGCTATAGCACAGGCTGTTTTGTGAAAAATAGCACCTGAGATTGTGTTAGAATTACCACCAGTTCCAAATGAATTAGACATATAAACATCCATTCCATATAAGGAGCCAACCATTCCTGACCTTAAACCTCGATTGCCTTCGCCAACTGCATCATTTCTAATGAAATATTGAGCAATTCCTGAGGCTGGATTTAAGATATCAGCAAATAAAGTTGGATTTACCACCATTGCAACATCCCCATCTGTATAAGGAATATCATTTTCACCTAATGTTGCAAGGGCTTCTTCAAACTTAGCAGCAGTTAATGTATCATCTGCGGAGAGATTTAAAGATTCTTCCAAGCTTGATAATTCATCAAAAATATCTGCATCAACTTGTCTTGCTAAGGCTTCTCCCATCATTTGAGAATACTTAGCAACTAAGTCTACATTGGATTGAATTTCAGCCACATCTTCAAATAATTTTGCAACATATTTGTGCTTATTTACTGTTAGCTGAGTTTCTGTAGTTGCAGTTGCATCATAAGATACATCTGAACCCGCTGATTTATCACTAGCACTAATTAAGCTGATTTCAGGAATATGAAGAACATCTCCAAATCCCGCTCCGCTAAAAACAGCGGAAAAATCATCAATCAATCCTCTAAGGACTGTTTTTCTCTCAAAGTACTTATAGATTCCTTCACTCCAAATTTCAGGTATGAAGTGCTGGTCTGTGGTTGTGGTAGAGGCACTACCTTGATAATGTTTAGCCATTATTTACACTTTTCCTATCTTCTTCTGTAGGCATCCAAGATATTTCCCCAGTTAGCTCTTTTTTCTTCATCGGATAGATCAACCCAACTTTTGTTTTCAGGATTCGCATTTCGAGCTGGAGTTCCATCTGTCGGCACTACTTCAGATTTTGATTTATTATTTAATTCCGAGTGGATAGCTTTTAGTTTATCTAATGGCAAGTCGCCAAAGATATCCTTTTGCTCATCCGTAAAATCAGAAAGAATTTCACTTCGCATAACTTCTATTTGAGCCATTGCAGCCTCAATAACTGGTTCTTGCTCGGAAAGCTTTGCTCCCCTTTGCTCGGCCAGCTCTTGCCACTTATTTTCTTCAGCCATTTTATTTTCTTTTTCTAGCTGAATTTGCTTTTCTAGTTTTGCAAGCTTTTCTTCTGCTGATTGTGCCCTTGTTCTATACTTTTTGCTTTCTGCAATCAAACTTCCGACCTCAGGGCTTGATTCGGAAACTTGGCTTTGGCTATCAGTTGCCACCTCTTCTGCATTATCTTGCATTGGATTAGGTATCTCTTTTTCTACCGTAATCCCTGATTTTACTTCAGACATCTGTCCTCCATTTTAGTTAAAAAAATCATTTATTTTTTGTTTTGCTTGGCGACCATTTGACTCGATTCGCCCAGTAGGCAGCCGAGCTTTTTCCCTTAGCAATATTTTTTGCATGTCTAGCCTTGAAAGATTTTCTCTGAGCAACTGTTTGATTGGTTTTTACGCCTTGCTGGCCAAACCTAATAACTTTAGTTACTGTTTTGCCTCTTTCTTTAAATCGGCTTAACACCACATGTGATTTTGTAGGATGCTTTGGAGTTCTTTTTGGTTTATTAAAATCACTCAATCCTAATCTTGCTAATCTTGGGTCTTTTTTCTTAGGCACCGAACTTTTCCTTTAATTCTTTTTTTCTTTGTTTTCTTCTATTAACTAAAAATATTTCTTCATCTGTATATGATGCTGGTACCAGTTGGCATTGACAATTACCTTTGCAAACGCTAAACCCGCTTCTTGGCAATCCTATCGCAGACCATTCAGGCCAAGTTGAAATCTTTCCATGTCTAGGCTTGCAATCGACACATACATTTACGCCAGCAGTAACCCACTTAAATTCTTGAATGTTTGCATCTCCATATTTACCTCTTATTGCTACCTCTGACATTAATTGAACTGCATTTCCAGTAGTATTTTTTATTGCGTTTCTATATGGGCCAAATATGATTCCACCTTCAGATAAATCATTAAGCAAAATTTGCCTGATTGCATCATCTGTTGCCCCGCTTGCTCTTAATGTCAAAATAGTTTGCTCCAAATCTAAAATTGTTTTTGCTGTTGCATTTGCTAAGGCCGATGTGATTATTACTTCTAATTCATTTAAAGCATCTTCTGCTGAAATGTGATTAGGCACGCCTTATATTTCTTTCAATTTTAATAATCATTCTTTTCATTAAATCATTTTCTACTTTTTTTGTAACTCCAAACCACTCTCTTTTGGGTGTGCCTGGATGATTTACTGACTTAGCACCAAATTTTTTACCTTGATTAGTATATAAAGGATACAAAACTTTTGCGTTTTTTGCGACTATCTTATGAGGCCTAATTCCTTCTTGATGAAATTGACCGATTTGAATGCGGTCAGCATCAGGTCGCACCCTTGCTTCTTGGTCATATCTTGATGCTCTCTTTACTATTTCAACATCTTTTAATTTACCAGTTGCGAATAAAGGCACTCTAGGTTTTTCATAACCTTTTGCTCTTTTGCTTTGAATAGTTGAACCAGCAAGACTTTTGAATTTTCTTCCGTTTACATCCTGACCAAATTTTAATCTTCTATTGTGGTCTAAAACAATGGCAGTTGCAACATCATTAATTTCTTCAGATAGATCAAAAGAAAGTTTTTTCAGATTAAAGCTTTTGTCGATTGTGATTTTTGTTTTCATATTTTATCTAATATCTTTGTAGCAAATTTCTCACCTTCTTTAAATCCTTGCTTTATTTCTTTGTCATGGTCTTCAAGAAATTTTTGAGCTAATGCTTTAAGATATGATTCAGGGTCTTTCAATAGTTCATCAATGTCAATTGCTTTTAAAATATTATCAGCATTATTCTCTATTTTTATTTTTAAGATATCAATTTTATCTAAAAAATTATTGACCATTAGCAGCCGTTTCTCTTAATGATTGAAAAATCTGAGGTTGATTTGCTTGCCTATCTGCTTCTGCTTGCTGAGTTCTTTCTTCTTGAACTTCACCAAGCTTTGCATTTAATTCTTCATCGCTCATATCAGGATTAAAATATAAAAGCAAATCACGCTGGGTCATTATGCCGTTAGCAAGCTTCCAGTCTAACATCTTTAATTCTTGGTCAATTGACATTGGATAAGATATCTCTCCAAAATCAACATAGTAATCTTCGCTCAGGCTCATTGCATTATGAACATCAAGAATAGTTCTATCAATTTGGTATCTTGATTGCTCCCATTCTTTAAAATATGAAATGTCGCTTTCCCTAGATTCTAGGTTTTCAATTTCCATTATCCTTAATGCTTCACCTGAGGGTGAATTGCCTCCCGATTCACCCCATCTTATTCGTAGGTGATTATTTTCTGCTGTTTGATTTGCAAATATTTTCACTGCTTCTATCATTTCATTTAATCCGCCTGTTGGGCTTACATATTGAAATGATGCACCTTCAGGTAAAATTATAGCAGAATCAATTCCTGACTTTATTACAGACTGACCTTCATCAATTCCAGTAAATACTGGTTGGCCCAACCTATTCCTAACGCTTAATGCAATTTCTGTCATTGCTATTCCTATTTGAACAGCTGATAAAACAACATCATTACTTGAAGATGGATAGACCACTCTGCTAATTGGATTTATTTTATAAGGATTAATCATCTCAGGATTTCCAGCAATCGCAAATCTCTTTCCTTTTTGGTCAAATCTAAAATGCATTCCTTGCATTCCTTCTCTTTCTTCAGACCAAAAGACAAATTGCCTACTTTTATTTACCCCCTTATCTATTTCATAGCTATATCCGTAAGGCTCTGAATCTCCTTGCAAATAATATTCTTTTACAAATGGTAATATTTCATATTCTAATCTTTGCTTTCTTTCATTGAATTTTGTTTTAAAATGGCAACTTCCCAAAAGCCAAGATAATTCGCTAAATTGTTTTGTTTGACTATCAAGCATATATGCGATAGAATTATAATCTTCATTTATCTCACCGCCTATCATTCTTTTTGGTGCATTCTTATAAAGCATCATTCTTGCTCTCGCAAATCTTGGCACCACCTTTTGCGGATAAGTTGGAATTTGTTGCAATGATTCGCTTGAAAAGAATTGCTCTATATGCTTTTCAATATTCTCATTATAGTAAAAATCAACTGCCGTTGACCTTTTGGCCATCTCTAAGTCTTTAAATTCTTGTTCTGCTTTTGCAACGCTTGCTAAGATTGTTTGTTCGGATAGCTCAGGAATCACCACTTGATTCACAGTTCTGCCAAAATAATTTTTCATTTTACCACCTGATTGTTTTGCTTATCTTACTTATTACAGGAAACTTGTAGCTGATAGCATATGAACAAGCATCCAAAGCGTGAGTAAGCTCTATGTTAGATTTATTAATTCCTCCTTTTTTATCCCGTTGCACTTGCTCCAAATCTTTGATTAAAAATTTACATTTAGGGTCAATGGTCATTGATACATTTCCTTCTGCATCTAATAGTTTTCTATTTAATGCATTTAATCTATCAATGTGACTAGGATGTGATTTTTTTGCTCTAATTTGAAATCCGAAATCTTTTAATATAGCATGGTCGCTTTTATTACTGGTTGTGCTTCTTGCACTTCCCGCTGGGTCAGGATAGACCTCAATATTAGGAGCAATGGCTTTCATCTTTCTTGCCATCTCCTCAGTATTACTATTCTTTAATCTTATCTCATCAAAATAATGAATAGTTCCGTTTGTGAATTGGCAAGCTAATACTGCGGTCATATAGTCAACATTATGGTCGCACCCCCACCATAAATAATTAGATAATGAGCTTGCTTGCTTTACATGAATATTTCTGTCAAAATTCCAGGCTGCTCGATTGCCTGAAGTTTCAAATGATGCTTCAAACTCTTGCCTGAATCTCACTCCATCCATTGTTCTTTTTGCCCTTGATATTTCATCAGCAGAAACAAATCCACCATCTATTGTTTTAAATTGCCATGATTTCCAATCAGGTTCCGATTGGCCTCTTGAATATAGATCATACATTATATCATAACCATTAGGTGTTCCAATAAAAAGAACAGAACCTTTTGTGGTTGCCAACATAGGATAAACAATCTCTTCCCAAACATGAGGTTTAATATAAGCCATCTCATCCATAACGCACTTTGTAAGCTCAACTCCCCGCAATGAATTTTCATTATCAGCACCCTTTACAGATAGCTCAGCACCATTATCAAAATATACTGACATTTCAGTTTCATTAAGTTTTGCTCCAGCAAATTGGCCAAACATTTGTCTTAATATAGGAAACACAATCATTTTACCTTGCTTATAGCTGGGCGTTATAAACCAGCGTCTTTCGTTTGCTTGGAAATCGTCTTTCATTAAATACATAAGCGAAAGAATAGTTTTCCCCCATCTTCTCCCAGCCACAATTACCTTGAACCTTGATTGGTCTTTTAGAATTGCACTTCGTGTTTGATTTAATGTCCAATTCAGCATCACCCAAATATTCTTTTAAATAATGCTTTTGGAACTTTCTTTCCAGCTTTATAAAGCTTCTGCATTCTTGCAATGTCTCTTCCTCTTTGACTTCTAGCAGAGCCTTTTGTTCCGCTTAGATATTTCTTTGGTACTGATTTATAGGTCTTATCTTTTGCAACTCTTCTATTCATCTTTTTCTTTTTAGCTTTTCTAGGCATTTATTTTCTCCGCTTTTTTCTTTCTTTTCTTGCTAATATAGGGTCATGCTTGATTGCTTTTCTTCCTTTTACAATCTTAATAAAACTATTAACTCTTGCAGATGCCCAGCTAGATGGAGTCATTCCTTTTCTTGTTCCTGAGCCAACTGCAGCCCCCAGCCCTCTTTTATAAACTTGCGTTAAGCTGGATTTGCTTATCTTGTGCTTTTTTGCTAAAGTTCCTAATCTTTTAGAAACCGCTGGTGATATTCTTGCCATTTATTCATCCTCCAAAACCATTACCCTTATAGGGTCATTTTTGTTTTCAACTACTCTAAATTCTTTTGCTTTTCCTTCTGTTCTATCTGCAATAAATTGAACCGCCCAGGGCTTTCCCTGAATTGCATAAATCATTGTTGTTCTCATCACGCCTTCCATTAAAGTCATTTCTCCAGCATCAACATCGTCAAAAATTTCATTTACCTTTGACCTGATTTCTTTCGGAATAGTTTCTTCTCCGATTCTTTTAAGCATATCAGGTATTGACATACTGCCTTTTGGCCTTCCATTTGGATTTCCTGAGACTCCAGCTTTAAATGTGCCATCTTTATTCCTGTTATTTCCTGTTTTTTCAGGCATAATTTTTGAGCGAGTCGGTAGGGTTCGAACCTCCTCCACTATCTTGGAATAGATAGTATGCATACCAATTACACCAGACTCGCAATCCTTTTTCCTTTATACATTGAAGCTCCCATTTCTTTTATTTTATAAAATGGAATAGGCTCCACAGTTAAATCTTTTATTTTATTTTTGTCTATAAAATATACATATCTTAATTGATAACCTTCAATCGGTTTCCATCCAGCTTCTTTAAACATCTTCATACTTGAACCGCCTTTATAATTTTCTAATAAATCATCTTTTTTTACATTTGATTTTAAATTCAATCTTAATGATATATCTGTTTTTACTTTACCTTCAGGCGACTTCCAAATTGTATTATTCTTTTTAATATTTGTTAATATAAATCCGCTTGCTCTATAGATTGTTCCGTCACCGCATTGCGTTCCATCAGCAAAAGACAAAATCCATTTAATATGAGGAGCGTTCTTTTTTATTAATTTCATTGCAATTGATAGTGATCTACTTTCTGAATTTTTAGGCAAATGATTATCAAACGCCATTCTATTTAATTCAAGCATTTCATTCCAGCCAGTATTTTTTACTAATCCTATTGTGCGTCTTTTATCAAGCGGACTTCCAAAGCTTAAAACTCCATGCAAGGATTTATTTAAAAAGGCTCCAAAATGCAATCTGCTATTGGATACAACTGAACCTGAATAATGATGTTTTTTTACAAATGCGTTTGCAACATTGCTTGGAATTACTTTTAACCTTATGTCTTTTACTTTACTCATAGCTTTGACATATCCACCATAATGCATTCCCATTATTGTTTTTGTTTCCTGTTTCACCAAAATCATTTTTTTTGGCCAGCTTAATTTTTTCTTTTATTATTTCTGCTTGTTCATCACTGACAGTAAAAGTCATTTGCTGATATGGGGATTTATCTCCATCAGGCAAACTAAACTCTTCAGAATAATCTTTATCAAAAGAAAACAATTCTTCATCTTTGAATCCCCATTCAAATAATTCATCAATATCAAAAAAATTTGCCAGGCTATCAAAGTCCCAAGAACCTACATTTTTATTAAGCCTTACATTTAGCTCACGCTCTTTTTCAAAACTTAAATTAACTTCAACGCATGGAACAGATTTAAAGCCTAGCTTTTTTGCAATTCTTAATCTTTGATGCCCACCTACCAAGATATTTTTTCTATCTTGATTTATATTTATTATAAGCGGGTCAACTAATCCAAATTTATAAATGCTATCTTTTAAATATTTATATTGATTCTTTGTAAGCTGTCTTGGATTATAGTCAGCCATATGAATTTCATCAATATTAACCTGTTTTATTTTTAAAGATTTATTTTTTTCTACCAAATCTGCTTTTTTTTGGCTTCATTGATTTGGCTTTTTTTCCGTTTTTCTTTTTTGGGCGACCCCTTTTAGAGCCGTAAGTTCCTTTTCCAAATGGCATTTTTGACCTCTTTTTTATTAAGGTCTAATTTATAAACGCTTTTTAAACTATTAAAAGCAATAATTTTATTATGCTATTTTTAAAATCTCAACAACTTCAGGCTCTCTATCTTTATATTGATTAAGCCTAGATTTAATATCTTTCATTAAATCTTTTTTACTGCTGCCAACTGCATTTACATACATAAATCCGTTTTCTGTCTCAACTTTTATTTCAGCGTGCCATTTATAAGAATGATTTACTTTAGGTATTTCCGATTGTTTTTGTTTTTTCATATATCCTTCCATTTATTTCTGCTATTGCATTTATTAATTCCCAAGTGCAAAACTCTTGATTTCCTGTTTTCTTCATTAAATCACAAAATTCTTCATAAGAAATTATTGTAACAATTCCAAAATCATCTAAATCATTTTCCATACTCACGCCCTGGAAATTTTTTACAGCAATCATTGCAAAGCCAGCGACTTTCTTCTTTATTAGCAATAGTAACCCAGCCATAGCATTGCTCGCATTGAATTTTATTATTTTTAATTATGGGCCTATCTATCATTAAATAATTTTTTCTTGATCTGTGTTGCTATGATTCTAACAATAGAAACAGTGACTGCGTTTCCAGCTTGCCTGTATCTTTGCCTATCTGATATTTCAATAATTTCATTATCTAATATACCAAATTTATTCCAATTGTCCGAAAATCCTTGCAATCTATTGCATTCTACTGGAGTTAATCTTCTTATTCCAGTTTTAGAAATAGTAACTTGATGATTAATTGTTTCTAATGTTTGAGATTTTTGCTTTCCTACTCTTCCTCTTCTTGTTTTAGATGTGGGCCGTTCTAAATTTATTGTATCACCTAATCCAGCCTCAGCAAAACCTTTAGAATTTGGTTCAGATATTTTATACAATCCTGTTTTTGCTCCAAGACCTCCGCCCTCACTGTTTAAAGTTGATAATAATCCTTCAGGGTCATAAACTCTTCCCCAAATTGAATTATGGCCTTTTGTATCTATATTATCAATTTTTTTTAATTTAGCCTCAATCATTGTTCTTTTTCCGTCTGCTCCTTTATGGTAATTACTGTCGAGTCCTTTGACCAGCCTGTTTTTTTGTTTAAATCCATCTTGTCTAATGCTTCCATTGATTTTTCTGATAGGAAATATTTTTGCTCTACCTCTTCTTCCAAAATATCCAACAATATAAATCCGCTCTCTATGCTGAGGGAGTACGATGCTAGAATTAAAAACTTGGCACTCAATGGTATAACCAAGCTCGGCAAGTGAATTAAAGATGATAGCAAACGTTCGTCCATCATCGTGACTAAGTAAGCCTTTAACATTTTCGAGTAAAAAACAGGGGATTGGCTTTTGATTTCTGATGAAATATCGCAGAATCCGTATAATTTCAAAAAATAAGGTACCTCTGCTGTCATAAAATCCTTTTCTTTTTCCGCTTTGTGAAAAGCTTTGACAGGGAAATCCCGCTGTAAGGATGTCAATGAAAGCTGGCAAATCTCTTTTTGGCTGAATAGATTTAATGTCTCCAAGATTTATTGCATCCTTGTAATTATATTTATAAACAGCATTTGCATATTTATCAACATCGCTATACCCAACCCAATCAAATTTAAAGCCAGCTTTTTCAAACCCTTTATGAAATCCTCCAACGCCACTAAATAAATCCAATAGTTTCATTATTTATTTTCATAATATTCAGGGCTTTCCTCAATTATATCGTGCATTACCATTGTCATAAATTCAATAAATTTTTCTTTATTTCCGATATGAAATAATGCAAAATCAACAACTGTAATGACAATTCCAGCAATTACATCAATTGAATGAAATCCCTTTTTTTCCCATTTCATAGATTGCTTTGAATGTGATATAAAATCATGCACATCTTTTCTAACTTTATTATAGTTTTTATTATTTGCTTTTATTTTCATTTTTTATCCCCTTTATAGTTATTTATTAAATTATCTAATTCTTTTTCTGTTATTTTACCTTTTTGTAAATCTACTCCCCATTTAAAAAGCATTGTTACTAATCCATCAGGAGAATTTTGCTTTTTTAAATTATTATGCTCTTTTTCTGATTTTTCAACCCTATTATTAAATAATATGTTTTGAATTTCTCGCATTTTAGGCAGCCGTCCAGCCATTTGGCCGTTGGGTAGCTCGCAACTATAGATAATATCATTCCAAGACTTTTTAACAGTATCTTCACTATATTTCATTAATAATTTACAAAATTCATTAAATAATGATTGATTATTGCCTTTTATTTCTAAATAATCAAATAAATCATTTACATAAAATTCAGCTTGCTCTGAATTGCATTTTTTCTCGCTCATTCTTTACCCCCTTTTTAAAATCATTGCTCCTATTATACCAAGTTTGTAATCGCCTAGAAATTTCAAAAGTCTGCTGTAATTCAAACTTCATTTTTGTTTCTGATTTATTCAATTCAGACCAATAATTAACAAATTTCTGCACTTCAGGTTCTGATATAGGTATTTTTTTATCAATAACAGAATCTTTTACATCATTTTTAAATTTATTGTACCTTACTTCTAATTTATCTTTAACTTGTTCTTGTTCTTGTTCTTTAAGAGTTATCAAAGCCTTAGGTAAAGCCTTTAATAAATCTTTTTCTTTTAATCTTTTAATTACAGAAATATGAGGTTTAGAATTTTCTCTAAGAACACCATATTGATATTTAATAAAAGATGGTATAAAAAACTGATTTTCCTCAATTTGAACAATTTTCTCCTTTATTGATTCAGGAAGTCTTTTATAATCGTCAATATCTGTTTTTATAAAAAATTGCATTGCTTCCCAATCTGCGTCAAAAATTCCAGCGTGGTCACATTTAGTAAGTATATAAACCCAAATTAATTTTTCATCAGGATTTAATTTTCTAAACCAAATTTTATCCCACATTTTAGTATCTATGAATCTTTTGGCCATGAATTCCCCCTTTTTTTATTTTTTTTGTTGATCTACAAAATAATTAATTAATTTTCGCATAATGGACAGATTTCTCTCTTTTTACCTATGGTGGGAATATGATTTTTTGGATAATATTCCCACTCACGGTTCATCATTTTGCGATTTCTCTGCCAAATTCTTTTGCATTTTTTACAAAATCTAATTGTGTCATCAATTCGATGATGCAATCTTTCATAATTAGCAGATTTTTTCTTTTTACCGATTGATTGCTCGGCTCTTTCATTGTCTGTGACTTCTAATATCCAGCTAATTATTGGCTTCTTCATAGGCCCGCACCTTTTCTTGAAGTTCCATAATCTGAGAAATTAAATATAGAAAGTCTTCCAGCCTTAGCCAAGAAAACCAATCTCCTTTAAATTTGGCAATTAATAAGCCTGATTTCCCTAGTGGCTGGTCATTTTCTATTTGTTTCATCCATTTAGGAATTTGAAGGGTATTAGTATTCTTGATTTCTATATGAAAGTCATATAAAGGATTTGAATTATCAATATCTATAATGTCGCCTTTTATTGATAATCCCCCTGAATTAGGTGTGCGTTTAAAATTAGTTCCTAAATAGCGATTTATTTTTTTAACCACTTGTAATTCTCCACGCTTACCTTTGGCATTGGAATTTATCATCAGAACAATTCCTCTATTTTATCTTGAATTGCTAAATCATTGTTTTTGATTTTATCGCACATGTCTTTATGCAATGTCAAAACAGTATTTGTTAGGCTTTCCAATCTTGTAATGTCACCATCTACAAAATTAACTGCAATTTTCATGCCCGCCCAAACCATTATGTCAATTTTGGTATCATTTTGACTTGATTTCATTATTTCATCTAATGGCTTGTTTGAAGATATTGAGGAAACATTCCAATTGTGTTTATACATATTGTCAGAATCATCTTCATCGATAACTTTTAAAATATCTCCAACCGCATATTTTTTTAATTCATCATGCAATCCATAATCAGCAAAAAAGTTTTTATTGATATCATTATGTTTTACACCATAAAGATACCAATTGTATTTTTTACCTTGAGGATTTTCACTCTGGCCTGTTTTGGGTTTATCAAACATAATCTCAATTTCATATGCTTTTCCCTTTTCAAACTCTAGTTTTGGTATTTCCATTTTCATTTTACATACTCCTTTTTATTAATTGAAAAATAAATGATATAAATACCGCTGTTCCAGCAATAATAATGTATATTTTGGCAAATGATTCAAATTTATCCATAATATAATTTAATAAATCATCTATTTGGTTGTTTGTTTTTTTCATTTTCTTACCTCTTTTTTAATTATTTAGGGTGACATCAGGATTTTGCGGAATCCAATTCATGACGTTATAATAATGCCACCCCTTATTTTTATCTAATATGCTTTTTTTCGTCAAATTTTGGCGGTTCTTCATCCAGCCAACTTCTAAATGTTTGCGGATTATCGCTAAACATTTTTACTTGCTTATTTTCATCAGAATTTATATCTAAATAATAGCTGGCATATTGACCACCATCTTTTGGAAAATGATAATCAGTCTTTATTTTTAAACCTTCTTGCTTAAGTTCAAAAATCACCGCTGCCAACCGATAATGATTGTAAAGTACAATGGCTTCTCTTGGAGTTATTTTTTTTCCTGATTCCAAATGCTCTTTTATTTTTTGTTTTTTTGTTTTTTTTGGCATGATCTACTTCTCCTTTTATTTATATCCTAATTCATTTTGCTCAAATGCATCTAATTCTAAGATAATTTCTTCAGTTTTCTTGCTTAATGCATTCATTTCGGCTCTTAATATATCATAACTATAGTCATCATTTGTCTCTGTATAATTATATATACATCTGATAAAACTAGAAAGCTGGCGATATTTATCCTCCAGCTTTTTATATTTATCTAAGTTTAGTGGTGCAATCATTGCTCCCCCTTATTTTTTGGTTAAGATGCCTGAAATTAATCAGGCATTTCGGCCATATAGGCCTCATCAGTTAACCTTACTTTCTATTTGTCCCAATCTTTTCAACAACCTTTTTTGCGTTAAATCTCATATTGATTGAATCAATTGGAAATTTATAGCTCGCTTTTGTATCTTGATTTGTAGCTAAAACAGGGAATTTTCTGCTTCTAGGCTTAAATCCATCTACAATGTAATCAACTCCATTGTAATCAAATTTAAATCCCAGCGGAAATTCGCATCCATACATTTCAGCTAAGGATAAAAAGTCCCTAGATTCTTTTGTATGAGTTTTTCCATCAATAACCAAGCTTGCATCTATTTTTGCGGAAAATCCTAGTGATTCGTAGCTAATCCTTCCGATTTTAAAATCAACATTATAGTTTTCCGATACCCTAGCAAGGGCCTCGTTTATTGCGATTCTCATTTCAGTTAGGTTATTCTTATCGAATGACTCTATTTTTTTCATTTTGTTTATCTCCTTTTTTTATTAAAAAAATTATCTATATAATCGTCAAGAATATATTCAGCCTCTTTTGATTTTCCCCCGATATTCCAATCAGTAATGTTTTCAATATCTTGACCTTCATTTCCTAAAAATGCTTTACCATTTTTCCAATTATATAGTGTTACAATAATATTGTCTATTTCAAAGGCCCACTCAGCATCGACTTTATCTCCTTCGCCACCTAAATAATGAGGATTGCCAAAGCATTCTACTAAATCCGAAAATTTAATTGTTAAATATCCTACTAAATGAGTTCCTGAAATATTATCTGTTGGTTTTATATTCATTATACTTCCCCCCGAATTATATCATAAATTGAGTCTTTTAATTCATCTATTTGATTATCAATTATTCTTAGCTCATCAGGCTCAGAATCGCATTCATAAAAGCTTTCCCAAAACCTGTCTTCAAGAATCTCAAATAAATTAACAAGCCTAGCAATTTTCTTTTTTTTATTTTTTATTTGATATTCCATTATATTTTCCCTTTCATGTATGATGCATATTTTTCCATCTCTTTTATTTGGTATTCAATTTCATCAAGGGTATTTTGAAATGTTTTATCAGTAGATGCATATTGAAATAATTCATAAACTTTTACAATATTAAAGCTTATGAAAAATGTTCCATCGTCAAAAAAAGGCTCATACATATCATTATTAATTAATCCAGCGTTCTGCAATTTATTAACTTCTGATTTGCCAACATTATAAACCTCACGAAGGCCCTTATAACTATCATTGTTTTTTGTATCATCCCCCAAATAAACCTCGATTGGAAAATAAGCATTAGAATCCTTTTCCATCAATTTTCTTAATTTATTTAAAGTTTCCATTTTTGATTCTTGGTCAAATCTAAATAGCATGAAATCATCATTTTCAAGATTATCATTAATGCAAAAAAAATCAGAAACAATGTCAGCAAGCTTATTTTTTTCAATCCTATATTGAAGAGTTTTTATGCTTTTATTTTCTAATAGTGTTTTCATTTTATATCCTTTTTTTATTGTTGTTTATCATATTGTAAACTAAGGATATTTTTTAAAAAATCAAAGCCTTACCTAAGGCTATAGAGGGGGAGGGGTGGTGAGGTATATGTGATAAACAAGAAGGATATACGAAGAATACCACCCCTAATATAATTTGTTCTTGAGATGGTTTAATTTAAGATCAATAAATCAATTTAAAAACTAAAATTCCTCAACAAATGACAAATCTGTTGACCATTGCCTGTGAGCAACTTGATTAAATGATATTGTATTATCTAATCGACACCATAGAAATCCGTCGTCAATATCCGCATTATCTTTGTCATATTGCAATATTAAAGGAAACATTCCGCCATTTGTAAGCCAAACTATCTTATTCAATATAGAATCATCAGTTTGTTGGCTTGGAGTTCTATATAAATCTGATATATAAACATCGGAATCATCAAGAAAACTAAATGAAATATCTAGTTTTATTCTTCCGCTTTTTACTGGCTGCTGAGTATGAATTGAAAAGGGCCTTGCAACATTCCAGTCTGAATTTGATAGATGCGTCGCATGAGCATATTTTTGACCGCCTAAGCTTTCATTTATTTTTAATCCATTAAATAAAATTGTTTTTTTAATATCTAAATCAGGAGAGCGTGGGAAATCGTAGGTGGTCCCCCATAAAATACAACCGATTTTAATATCTTCATCATAATTACCAGTTACTGCATCAATTACCAGTTTTTGATATCTATTATCTGTGCTTTGGCTAAATGTGATTAATGACCAGCCATCATTTGCTGGCACAGCATAATTTGAACTTATTGCTCCATTACATACATTTGTCATTGTTGGAGTTTTTGGAGAGCCAAAATCTGATGCATCATCAGTCATTATTTTAAATTTAGCATCTGCTGTTTTAAAATTATGGCCCAAAATAGCCACAAACAGTGGTTCATTTAACAGAAATCCATCATCATCAAGGTTTGTATCAATAATTATATTTTGCGTAGTATTTCCGCCATTTCCGCCAATTGTTATTGTATTGTTTGGTTTATTGTCAAATAATTGAATTATTGATGATGCCGTTGATAATATTCCGCTACCAGTAATTTGGTCAGTGCCTGGAATAATTCCTTTTTCTAATAAAGGTTGAATTATGTCAATATATGCTCTTGGTGTTTTAAATCTTTGATAAGCCATTATCCTACTTCCCTTGCTATAATTTTTATTTGACCCATAGACCTAGTTATTGAAACAATCATGTAATAATTATTCCAATCACTTCCAAATGGCTCTACCACCATATCGTCAAATTTAACGATGTCCCCAACTTCTAATAAATAAGCTTTTTGGATATTTACAATATCGCATTCTATTATTTTTTTTATGTCTCCATTTATTTGGCTATAATAAGAAAAGAAATCATCTTGTTTATCTGTAGCTATTGAAGTGGCTGGAGCTGGAAACAATGCATCTAAATTAATTGTTGGAATATTTTCAGCACTTTTAATATTATATTTTTTTCTAGGCTCGGCATTTATTGAAGTTGTTTCATTTATATAAGTTCCTCTTGCTGGATGTTTAAATGTATTGATCTTCGCTTTTGTTAAAATATCTTTTATTGAGGTGGTGCTGATATTTATTGAAGAAATATCCTGTTTTTTTAATGTTGCGTTTACATCTTCGGCCCTAAAAGCATTATTTGTGCCAGTTCCATGAACCCAAACATATTTACTTTTTCCGCTGCTTGGGCTTATATAATGAATAAATCCGAATTCATATTGAAGTTTTTCAAGCAAATCAAATAATGCAATTTCCTCATTTAGCCAATATTTAATAAACCACGCAGTTCTGTCACTATCTAAATCAGACCAATTAATAGGCTCAATTGTAGGCATTCCAGCAAATCTGATTAATAAATCTCTATGAGCATCATGACCCTCATCAATTAAATCATCGTCCCAGCTTGCATTAAATCCATCTGCACCACTATATAATTTTTCAACATCTTTAATTCTGCTCATTCCTTCAGCAGTAGAATTAAAATTTCTTACTCTTAAAGTCGTTTTAAATCTTACATCATATACTTTTAATGTTCCTTTTAATGTAATTAATGTTCCTCCTGATGCGTCGCCAGGCCTTGTTGCACTTCTTTTAAATCTAAGCCAAAATCCGTCTTCATATTGGCCTGAACTATTTGCATATAATTCTAAATGAGGCAATAAATCATGCGTTACAGTTTGCTCAGATACATTTGATTCTGTAGATGAGCTAACAGCAGTTACAACATTGTGATTAAATATTTCGGCTCCATCAGAAATTGAATCAGATGATGTTGGATTTGAGCTTCCCCCGTATCTGCTATTATCAAGAATAGTAAATGAATTTGTTGCGTGGTTGCCACTATAATTTCTTGTTGCGTAAAAATCATCAACAAGGAATCGAATTTGCAATTCTAAACCATTTTTTTGACTTGATGAAAAGCTATCAAATTGGTCATCAAATGCGGGAATATCATATTGAGCATCAATTCTAAAATCCGCAGGTGAATCTTCTGATTTTGTAAAATCTGCAAGTGCAAATGTTGAAGGAGTGCTAGTGCTAGATTCATCTGTTATTCCGTCAAAAGCATTAAAAATTTGATTAGTATTATCCCAAGCACTTGACCTTATTGGAACATCTATAGCTTTAAATTTAAAATGTCTTTTTAAATCCCATTTTGTTTTAACAATATATCCGTCCCCATAAGATTCTGCATCATTCAAATCTGCAAGTGGCAAAAAAGCGTCAATTGATTCTTCATAGTAGTGCAATGTTGTATCTGTTGAGCCTATATCTTTATGGAATAAACATTTATAAGAAAATCCCCATGAGTCGACTTGAACTGGCCAAACTTGCCTTTTAAAACCTTCAGCATAATTTTCACTTCCAAATGAGCTAGAATTTTTAACAAAATTTCCATATGCAATTGGAAAAAGGCGGCCATTTGGAGATTTTACGCTAGGTACTGTTATATTATCCCACGGTGATTTACTCACAATTGATATTTTAATGCTATTATCATCATGCGAAATATTTGTTAATCTGCCATGATATAACTGCAAGCAATCATCAATATTATTTACCGAGTTTAATTGAGAAAATATTCTTATTGTTCTGTTAAAATAATTATTAGAACCTAAAAAAATCTCTTTTGATAAATCAGAGCCTTGATATTTTGCGTTAATTATTTTTAAAGAAATATTACTTGTTTTAGCTCTTGATTTGAGTAGATCAACAGAATGTCTTATTGATGCAGATGATTTTATAACTCCATGATAAAAGATTTCATCAATTGTTTCATCTCTATAAGACAAAGGTAAAAATCCAGCATATTTTGCTCCATTTATTGCTCCTGTTGATATATTTCCAGTTAAATCTTGAGCAAAATTTTCTCCGTTATTCAATTCCCAGTAAGCTTTTAGATTAGACGATTGATTGTAATTTCCTGAATCTTCTTCGACTGATAAAAAATCTCCGCTGTTATAAATTGCTGTTCTATTATTAGCATCTAATATTGCCCCCCAAATTGCAAAATATTTAATATAAAATTTTCCCCCATAGTTAGTAGCTGTAAAATCTTCTCTAGCAATATAAGCTTTTCCGTCGTTTACATAAGTTGGAGTTGTAACTGTTGCATTGCCATCATCAGAAATAGTTTCAGCTACATTGTTTATATAAATATTTGTTCCTGATGTTGCTGTGGCAAAAGTGCTTGTAATTATTACATGATACCAAGTATTTGCTGATAATGCAGTGCTACCTATCATTGTTTTTCTATCATGCTGAGTTGCACCTGAATCATCTCCCCAATTCAAAGCAATTTTATCCTCAGGATTTTTTTCAATCCAATAGCCTGAGTAAGTTGCCGTTGAATTAGATGCAAATATAATTTCTCTATTTCCAATATCAGGAAAATTAATCCAAAAGGCAGCCGTTAATCCAGTTCCCCCTGATTCGCTAGTGCCTTTTACATTTATGCTAGATGATGCCGTTGTTGTTCCAAAATCAATATAATCATCTGTTCCATCAAATATTAAATATGAATCTTGATTAAAAAACTGAAAAAGCCAATTTTCTTTTACATTTCCTAGATAAGAAGCCCCGCTATAATTTGCAGATTGGTTTAAGCTCATGCAAGCGTCCTTGCTTTTTCTATCTCAGGAACAAGAATATCTCTAACAAAAGATTCTTCTCCAATTAGATTTCCTTGAATATTAACATTAACGCTTCCCATATTTCCGACTAGGTTTTCTTGCTGGGCTTTATTTAAAATTAATTCGCCAGGCGTAAGCATTGCTGGAACAGTATCTTGATTCCCAACTCCACCAACAATTCCTCCTTCAGCAAATGCTGGTACATATTTATCAAATAATGAGCTAATTGCAACGGCTACAGCGGTTCCAGTTACCACTCCAGCAAGGCCTTTTGTAGTTACTTCTTTTGCTATGGCTCCAGCTATTGCTTGAGAAAGCCTTCCTTTTATTTCATTTCTTATTCCTGAAAGAGTGGTTTGAAAGGTCATATTTTCTAAATCAAAACCTTTTTTCTTTTCTGCATTAACTAAACCTAATGCTCTTGCTTGCTCAGGATATAATTCAATGAATTTTTTAATATTTTCTTCTTCCGCTCTTAATAGATCAAGTTTATTTAATTGGTCTAATTTAAAAGTTTTAAAGCTCATTTTTTCTTGCAATGCATCTTTTTCCTTAAATTTTCTTAATGTATTAACTGCCATTTTTAAATCAAGATATTTAATAACTTGGTCTCCAAGAATCCCTCTTAATTCAGACCCTTTTTCAATACCTAGCTTAAATAATTCCATTTGAAGGTCAGAAGCTCCTTCTAGTTCCATCTTTTGCAATTCTAATGCTTTGATTTGGTCTTCATAGGTATTCACCACTTTTTCATTTGCAGTATTTAAAAGCTTTTGATTTTCTTCTTGAAATTTTATTTGCTCTGCTACAGATTTTGCATTCTCAGCTAAAATTGCTTGAGAATCAGAAAACTCCATTGTTGAATCCGATGCCTCTTCTTGCCCAACAATTAAATCAGCAAGTTTTTTTGCTCCGTCAACTAAAGCATTTGATAAAAAAGAAACTGCATTCGCTGTATGAATAACTGCTGGGCCTAATAATTCTCCCAAAGCTTCCCCAGCATCAAAAACTGCATTCTTTGTTTGCTCTAATTTACCAGCCAAAGAATCAGCATTGGCAACTGCTTGACCGCCCATCAGCTCAGATATAACTTTTAATGCTCCACCAGCTTGAAGCTCTTCTTTTGTTAGCTCTTTTAACTGAGGTATTAATTCTCCTAACTCACCTTGCAATCCGCTAAATGTTTTTGCAACATTTCTAACTGCTGAATCTAATTCCATTCCTGTAGCAGATGATAAATCCAAAGCAAGCGGAATTATTTCTTTTATCTGTTCTTGCGTGAAATCAAGGGATGCTAAAAAAGCTTGCTGAGATATAATAACTTCATCTCCAAAAACAGTTAATCTTTGAAGAGCAGTTGCTTGCTCTAATAAAGCATCAGTATTTGAACCTAAAGCAACGGCCAATCTTTTTTCAGCTAATTCTTGTTCAGCAGCCAAAATCGTTACTTGCTGGATTCCATTTATTATTCCCCTAGCTGTAAAAAATACTGCTCCAGCTTTTAATGCAGAAGTTCCTAAGCTTGTAAAAGATTTTTCAACTTTATCAACTTTTGCTTTTGATTCTTTATCACCAACGATTCCAAGCTTGATTAATAATTGTTTAACGGCCATTTTGCTCTACCTTATATTTTTCAATTTCTTTCAACTCTTTTTCAATAATATTAAAACAATCCATTTTCCAGGCGTTCACTGATTCAAGATTTTCAGCAATTGGAACATTATAATTTTTTACTAAGTGATATTCTTCAATAATATCATAACACCAACTTGAAATAATTGAGGCGGGATTGCAAAAAAACGGTAGCTGAAAAAATAAACTTTTTCCAATTTCAAAATTTTTTTCGCTTGATTCATCAATTATTCTTTCAATTTCCTCGTAAATGTCTTTCTCAGTTTTATATTTCATCTTCCTAAAAAGAGTTGGCGACTGAGCGGTATATGGGAGGAGTAGACCATTATCGACGTTTCCAAAAATGGAAAACCAAAGTGCAATCCTCAATCGCCAAGTTCTTTTCCCAGTTCTAGGCCCATATAAGACGCAATGATTTCATTTAGAACTTCATCTTCTTGAACAACAGTAAGATTTTTTAACTGCTCTTCAATATTCTTTTCATCTCCAAAAGCAATTAAAGCAAATTCATCAGCTAAATCATGCAATTGTGATAAATCATCAGAGCGGTAAACCACTTTGATTTTTTTAAATAGCTTTCTTCTTTCTGCTCTTGTTATTTCATTACATGCAAATTGACCATGTTTTGTATCAACTATCATTTTTACTCCTCTTTTTTACTAATTAGAAAGCATCAGGTGCCTGATTCTTAAATGTGGAAATTTTTAACGCTTCCGTTGAACCATTTTGAACACATTCAAATTCAAAACTATGAAAAACTCCGCTTTCACTTAAATCCTGACTTGGGTCGCCAGTATATTGAATTTCTGCTAAAATATTTAGTTCACCTTCTGCATCTAAAGAACCACCTGATATTCCATCATTACCAATTTTAATTGCAAGGCTCAATGTATCACCATCAAGAAAATCTTGAATTGGATTTTTTGTGGCACCGTAATCAAATGCATCATCATATTTAATGACCATATTCCCAGTTATAACATACTCAGGAAAGACATAAAGCTCTGCATTGCCATTTGTATCAAAACCAACTCTATTTGCTCCATTTGCAATATTAAATGAAAATGATTTCATTATAAAAGTGCTTGAGGTTTGGTCATCAACATCTAATGTTCTTGTTTGAGCATCCATGACATTAAAATATACAGATTCAGGAGATGTCCAATTTGCGATTGTAAAGTCTTCTTCTAATTTTGAAGAAGTAGAAACAGGATTGCTAAATCCACTAAAATAATTACCGCTTATTGATACAAGGCCATTATTAGCACCTACATCACCAGCAATCGTTAAATCAGAACATATTACACCGCAAACCTTAATGCCTTCACTTGCACTTGGATAATAAGCTAAATTGGCACTATGAGGCATTCCACTTGAAATTGCACCGCCAATAGAATTACTGTTGCTTGAACCATCAAATTCAGTTTCATGCACTCCCGCTGAATAGCCACTTTCTTGGCCAACTAATAATAAATGCTGGGCCATTGTTCTAGGCGTAGCAATCATATCAAAAGGCATAGTCACGGTTCCGCCTCTTAAATTAGTAATTGTATCAGCAGCGTTTTTCACAGTTCCTCTTCCGCTTAATAATCTTGATTCTCTAAGAATATTAAATGTAGGTTTTTCTGCTTGAAC